>Ga0208972_1000122_pt1 | contig 32375 bp, 31 predicted proteins | sample AOAMet_48_BLW_10_2_FD_188232 | JGI IMG/M metagenome (GOLD analysis project Ga0208972, IMG submission 188232) | Ammonia-oxidizing marine microbial communities from Monterey Bay, California, USA - CAN11_48_BLW_10 (SPAdes) | ecosystem: Environmental > Aquatic > Marine > Intertidal zone | place...
GAAAACCACACAGCTAAGACCATCTGGCAATTAATAGGCTCAACTTCTCGCGTGACTTCAACGACAAATTTGAGTCGATTATCTACCCAGATGGTTTTAATACGGCATTGTCGGAATCACATCTTATAAAGAGGAGTCATGAAAAATAACCGGGTAGAGCTGAGCAGCAGCTGCCCTTTTCTTCAAAGAAAATATTGACCACAACCTAAAACCAGCAGCAATTCAGACATTGACTAGCATCACTTGCTTGCGTATCTTACTGACGAAAACGTCAATAAGGTATTTGTATGACTTTCCTTGGAAATTTTAGGACGGAAACCCGCGATTGGCTCGAGGAGAATTGCCCGGCCTCCATGCGCACGCGTATGGTTGCTGGCGAAGATGTTGGCGGCGGCAGAAAACGGAAAAGCACAAATCCAGACGCCTATGTATGGCTAGAACGGATGGCGGAAAAGGGTTGGACAGCGCCCACTTGGCCTAAAGAATATGGCGGTGGAGGGCTTCCGAAAGACGAATTTCTGATTCTGTTGGAGGAATTGCAGCGCATTAAAGCCCGCCCGCCACTAGGTGGCATGGGAATCACCATGATTGGCCCGACGCTGCTTGAGTACGGTACAGAAGATCAAAAAAAGCGACACCTGCCCTCAATTATTAATGGGGATATTGCCTGGTGCCAGGGATATAGCGAACCGGGAGCAGGCTCCGATCTTGCGAGTCTTCAAACCAAAGCTGAATCCCAAGGCGATCATTATCTGGTAAATGGTTCAAAAATCTGGACATCAGGTGCCATGCACGCCGACTGGATATTTTGCTTGGTTCGAACGAATGCGCAGGTACCAAAACATGAAGGCATCAGCTTCCTGCTGTTTTCTATGGATTCGCCAGGCGTGTCTGTAAAACCGATTGAGCTATTGAACGGTCACTCGCCTTTCTGCCAAACATTCTTCGACGACGTTCAAGTGCCTAAGATCGATCTGATTCACAAAGAAAATCAGGGCTGGCGTGTGGCTACACGATTACTTCAGCATGAAAGATCCGGGCTTGCGTCGCTTGCCAGTGCAGATAAGGCTGGACCTCTTCAAAGAATTAAACCATCTATGCCTTTGCCCGATCTTGCAAAGCACTATGCGGGTGCTGATGTTATTGCTGATGCAGTGTTAAGGGATGAAATCGTTGTCAACGAAATGCAAAAGAGGGCCTTTAATCTAACGCAGGCCAGAGCCGTGGCGGAATCCGAGGCCGATACACCTGGCGCCGCCACTTCGATCTTTAACTACATCGAAGCAGAGTATGTGAAAGATCAATTGGAGTTACAAAACCGCATTCGCGGCACCCAGGCATTTGGCTGGGAAGGCGATTCATTTACTTCTGAAGAGATTGGTATGTGCCGATTGAACCTTGAGGCGAAGTCTATATCGATAGCAGGCGGCTCAAATGAGATCCAGCTCAACATCATCGCCAAGCGTGTGCTGGGATTGCCCGACTGATGTCTGAGCCATCAACTAAACGTCGTCGATTGTCGCCGAATCAGCGCCAGCAGGAAATTCTTGATGCAACCTACCAATTGGTGCTTGCCGCCGGCATCTCAAACCTCACCATGGAAAAGATCGCCATGGAAGCAGGCGCCAGCAAGGCACTACTGTATAGCTACTTTCCTAACATCTCCGGTCTTCTGCAACAGCTCTACAAACGGGAACTGGGAAAGCTACAGGCTCAGCAACGGGCAGTGATGGAGTCGCCGCATAGTTTCGAAGATATGGTGAAGCAAACGGCAAGCATCAATCGGGTGAACCAAAATAAACGGCAATTATTGATCAAGCGCCTGGAAGGCGACCCTTCTGTTAGAACAGCGATGTCAAAAGCTGACCGAAGAGCGCGAACTGAAGTCGTGAAGTATTTGTGTGATGAGATTACAGGCAGCTACGACATCCCGCCTAACGTAGCAGAAGAGGCAGTAAAGCTTGCCCTCAGGTACGACGAACAGGGACCGGTAGGTCGCCAGAAAAACACAATAGATCGCGATGAAATATGGGGCGCTATGATGGTCGGCGCCATGCAGGAACTTCAAAAGCGGTTCGGTACAAAGCATAAAAATTAGAGAATAGAAATTGGAGGCGTTCATTCATGACAGAAGTCATCACTGGCCCATTTTGGGCCGCACGGAACTGGAATATCAATGACGGCGAAGGCAGCATTCACGATGATGAAACCGCTGCTGAACTCGGGTTCAGGGGGGGCACTGTCGCAGGTGATATTCACATGAATCAGTTTCCGCCGGTACTCGTTAAAATATTCGGCAACGAATGGTTTGAAAGAGGCAATCTTTCACTGAACTTCAAAAATGCGACAGTGGACCTTGAAAAAGTGCAGGTGTTTGCAGAGGCGCTAAAGCCGGGTGAAAACCAGGTCAACGTTTGGATGGAACGTGATGACGGTCTGTTGGTTTGCACGGGCACTGCAGCGCTCGGAGATCATTCGAAATCTGAGTTACGTCGCCTCGACTATCGCCCCTGTGATCCTGAAGAGTTAAGAATCCTGAAAAAGGTGAAACCGGGGATGCGCCTTGGCACCTACGACATTGTCGCGACTACCGATAAGCAGTTTGAACGTTATGATAATAATCTGATCAGTGATCCAATGACCTGGTACAAAACGTCTTCTCCCTGGGGTGACCCTATTGCTGCGCCTTGCACGATTCTGGAATTCCTGTGGGCGAATGCCATGAAGGGGCTTGGGCCTCTGGTTGGTGAATCGACTGGCCTCTTTGGTGCGATGGAAATTGGCTACACCAATGGCCCATTTATTATGGGAAGGGATGAAAAGTACAGAGTTGAATGTGAAGTAGTCTGCGTCAGCCAGAGCCCAAAGACAGAGATTGTCTGGTATGACTCACATGCATTTAATGAATCCGGTGATCTTGTTGTAACGCTGCGTATTCAATCGCGGGCGATGAAGGCGTCATCACCGCTTTATCAATAGTAATGGCCAATATCGGAAAGTGTCGGTCTACACTCAAACCGACGATACTGCTTTTGGCAGAACGAGCGTAAATATTGTGAAATGTAGTTTAAATCTACTACCCTCTTACGTATGCGCTTGGCTAAAAGCAATTTTGGTTTATTGTTAGCGTTTCAACCAAGACACCGACAAAAAATGACAAAAGGGGCATGTTGTGGATGTGACTGAACTGAAGGGGATGTTCTTACTTGGCGCCAGTCTGAGCATCGTTTTCTCAATGGGATTTGGTGCTTTTAAGTTCTTTCAAAAGGGTAATTGGATTCTGAGCGCAGAGTGGGCGATCATGTTCACTTCGACCTCGAGCCTCACCGTCTGGATCTTCACCCAGTGGAACTGGCAATACAACTTTGTGATGTATTTGGATGCCTTCTCTCGCGTTGCCGGCATGAACTTGTTAGTTGTGTTCGGGTTTTTAGCCGTGACTCACCAATACAAACCATCACTCAAAGCAGATGTGCTGATTTTCATCACTATTGGCATGATCGCCGCAGCACTCATGTATGTAGAGCCACTCCACGCCATCCGACCTTATGTCTTTTTTGCCGTTCACTATATGTTTCTGCCGTTCCTCTTGCTGCTGGTATACAAACTTTTCCAGCTCGGTGAACACCGCCTAGGGAGACACATGCTCATCGCATCGGTGCTGCTAACGTATATTCACAGTATCGCAGATTTCTATCCTATTCCGGGTGATGAGACTAATCTCGTTTATAACTATGGGTTTATGGCGCTAACGACTTGGGCCTATGCCTATGCGGTGATCTTTTTCGCTTACGAGGCGTTAGAGAAAGCGAGTAAGCCGCAGGAAGCTTGACGCTGAGGCTTACAGATCGTTGGGTTGATCGCTGTACTATTGTTGTGTTCCGTTCAGCCGCTCTAGCTCGTTCTGGATGCGTATTGGCTCACTCTCGATCGCTGTAAGTTCATCTTCCCGAGCCTTATCGGTATCGTTGATTGATTTGATTTCGGCAAGCATCTCTATCCGCGCCGTGGCCTGCAAGACACGATTAAAAACTGCATCGCGTTACAGTTCTTGGATTAGTTCATCGTTAGCTGCCTGCGCATTGATGATGTGCTCTGCTTGTGACCCCAGTTCGCTAATACATCCGAAATACGAAAAACCAAATACGAATAGCCTGGGACCCAAGTTCATGGCAAAGGAGAAAATCGTCCTCAATCTCTATTGGGCAAACATGCTCAGTCGACCAGCGTCGCGCGTAGCGTCTGTTGCAACACGTGGATGTAACGTGCCTGAACCAGCCACAGCTGTGGCGCAGGAGTGCCCAGTTCTCCACCGAGAGTTGACCCCAGAGAGGGTCGGTCGCCTCTGACGTGGAAAGCGACAGCGTCAGCCTGCCTTTGCGCGCGAGCGGAAGCATAGGAATAAACAAGCCTCAGGATCAACCGGCTGAAGGACAATGTGATGAAGCTCACAGAGGTCTGCAATGCGGTTGCAGGGCAGGAAGCCGTGATGGTTATGTGGGTGCCGATTGAGGACAAAATATAATGAGTGGGTCGCATTCTAAACGCTTAATGATTTAGCTTGTTTAATGTTGCAATGACCGCCGGTCATTTATATACTGACCATCGGTCATTTAAAACCAGCTGAAATAAACTCATCAGAGCCTGCCCTGACTCATTAGGTGCAGCCTCAAAACATAGCGAGAGATATAAATGAAATTACTCACCTTCAAACTAGAAGGGACCGAATATCTTGGTGCTTTAACTGACACCGGAGTCTTCAACCTGAGTGCGGCTGTACCAGAGGACATCGCTTTTTCTTCGATGCAACACTTTATCGAGGCCGGCCAACTCGCCCTCGATCGCGCATATGCACTACTTGAGTCAAGCTCAGTCTCAATACCTTCTGACCAAGTGGATTTTCTAGCTCCACTCCCGTTACCCCCACAAATACGTGACTGTCTAGGCTTCGAGGAGCATCTGAAAAATTCGTTTGAAAGCGCCATGAAACTAAGCGCAATGGCTGCGGATGACCCAGTTGCTGCTGAACGGGAGTTGCGAGCCAGTGGTCGATTTACAGTGCCCGAGGTTTGGTACCAACAGCCCCTCTACTACAAAGCAAACCGCTTTTCCGTCGCAGAAAGCGGCAAGGACGTGGTGTGGCCAGCGTATTCAGAGGTGATGGATTTTGAACTAGAAATGGCCTGCATTGTTGGTAAAAAGGGCAAAGACATCAGTAAAGTTAACGCCGAAGACCACATATTTGGTTACACAATTTACAACGACTTCTCAGCTAGAGACGCGCAAATCCTAGAGTCTCCGGGAATGCTGGGGCCTGCCAAAAGTAAAGACTTCGACGACTCAATAATTCTTGGGCCTGTAATCGTCACCAAGGATGAGCTCGATGATCCTTATAGCTTGCGCATGCAAGCTCGGGTCAATGGAGAAACCTGGTGCGACAGCAATAGCAGCACAATTCACTGGAAATTCTCAGATATGATCGCCCATATCAGCAAGAGCGAAACCCTTCACCCCGGCGAGGTCATTGGCTCAGGCACCGTGGGTTTTGGCTGCGGTTTAGAGCACCTGCGCTTTCTAAACGATGGCGACATTGTAGAGCTTGAAGTTGAAAAAATTGGCGTCATCTCGAACAAAGTTACACGGCAATAGGGCAATTGGAGAAGTAATATGAAAAAACTTAATTTCTACGATCAACTCAACGCAGCCACGCTTCTGTTGGTGTCACCCGAGTGGCGACAAGTGAGCGCAGCCCGTAAGTCGGCGGTATCTTTTGAAACGCCGAATGTAACTATTCCAACGGAAAACCGTAAGATAGCGGGTCGCAATATCCGTCTTGCTGAAGCTGGGCCAGCCGATGCACCACTCGTGGTATTACTTAGCCCGTTTCCAGAAAGTATCCTGAGCTTCACGGGTGCCTGGAAAGCTCTGACGGAAAAATGCCGGGTAATTGCCATAGACCTTCCGGGGTTTGGTGCTTCTGAAGGTGACCGTAAGGATATGTCACCCAACGCTCAGGGTGCTCATCTGGCTGAGATTTTTGATGAGCTTGACCTAGATAACATTCATCTTGTCGGACCTGATGTAGGAATGGGTGCTGCGCTTGCCTACGTGCTCAACCATAAACATCGTGTGACAAGTTTAACGGTTGGGCATGGCCCCGGCGCGCCCGGCCCGTTCAAGCTGGCATTTATGATAAGCATGTTGGCCAGATTTAGTTTTATGCGTTTCACAACGGGTTTGTTAGGTGCCGGGCCACTCATCGCTTTCTCGTCAAAACTTGGCGCCATCCGTCATCGAGCCAACGCTAAGCAAGTAGATGATTATAAACGGGCTTACTCAGGGCGCACCGCTGAGGTGGTTTATTGGTTTAAGGACTTTCGTTCCAAAGCCGCAGAGCTGGCTGGTCGGGTGAAAGAAATCGATATACCTACCTTAGTTTTCTGGGGCGAGCTTGATGCTCTATTTGACGCCAGTAATGCTGAACATCTCCATGCAGCTTTGCCGCAAAGCAAGTTACAAATTTTGCCTGAAGCAGGTCATCTTGCTTGGGCTGATCAACCAGAATTATTCGCCGATATGATTATTGATTGGGTAGAGACTACTCATAAATAGGTTTGGTTTTTGCAGGTTTCTCACCGGTTGATGCAAGAGCCACCTGCTTAAGAACAGCAGATGGCGCGAAGAATAGAGTTAAGTAAGAGATGATGGGCTGTCCGCTGAAGCACGCGCAACTTCTCGCGTGACTTCAACGATCGATTTGAGTCGATTATCTACCCGGATGGTTTTAATACGGCATTGCCTGCATCACATCTAATAAAGAGAGGTACTGAAAAACAAAACCAATCAAGATACTTTTGAAATCTTGGATAAATGCAGTTTGCACTTGCTATCTTCATAAGAGCGTTCAGGAGGAAGGTGAGATGCTCGTGAAAGACAAGGAGAATCTAAGAAAATTTCTGGGATTAGCGATTTTTGTCGGCACACTAAGCTTTATCCTCTGGGCCTCTGGAACTTCTATCTACCAGATCGAAGCGTTAGCGAGTGCGACCGTCGCAACCACGGTTTTTTTGGTTGCTATTTTTCTTCGCATCATTGCAGGGGCATCTTTAGCGTTTACTATTCGTTTGATTTCAGTCCCTGTTGGCCTTTATGTATCACTTTTTTCGTTAATCCAGGCTGCGGAAGTAGGCTACGGTTTTATTGGTAGTTTTTTAGCGATCATCACAGCAGGGTTTTTATTCCTGTCTTGCATGAACGAGCGAGCTGACGGTCAACAGTTTTCTCAAAACACAACCGCTTGCATACTCGCCATTCTCTTAATGCTGTTGCTGCCAGTGGCTATCTTTGCCTTTCTTGCTCAATTCCCTGTTTTAAACCTGTGGCAACCATTTATTTTCATTCAGGTTTCGGGGTCCTTCCTCGCACTCTATTTACTTCAAGATAGCAGCAGTACCTTCAGCGAAAAACTCGTTTTCGCAAGCGCGTACAACGTCGTTCTTCAGGCGGTTATGTCAGTCATGTTTTTTATTATTCTTACGGGATCAATGAGCGATGGCTCGTTTGTTCTCAATGTGGCTATCATATCTTTCTCGATTATCTTCCCTCTGGGCATTTACCTTTCCACGTTAATTTACGCCGTTTCAAAAAATTCAGTGGGAGATGTATCTAAAATAGACATTAAAAATTGGCATATCGTCGAAGGTTATCTCTTTTTTATGGCGATGGTTGTCGCACCACCGAGTATCATCGAGTACATTCTTGGCCAGCAAGGATGAATGCTTCAGGGTAGGTCTACCGCGGCTACAACAAGCGGTGGCCTATCTCAATTGGCATTGACGATGGGCTGGGGAGTAAATCGCTGTGTAAATTGCTTGGAAGGTTCCGGCAGCAACCCGTGCAAGCCCTCGAGGTGAGCCATAATATAAGTGACGGAGGGATTGGCGACTTGGCGATAGATTCCCGCCGCCGTAAGCTTCGCCTTAGTGCCAGGCCACGAAGACGGTAGCAACACCGCTGGCAGCGGCGTATCTTTCAGCAACAATCGCCGATATTCATGCACAAGCAACAGCCGAATGACTAGCGCGGCTTCCGTGTCTATCGCCGTTTTTTGATTAAGCCAACGCTGCAAAGGCTGAAACCGCTTAAGAAAACTGCGGTAATCTGCTGCTACTTCATCGAGTTTCCAGCGCGTGTCGATGACTTCCCGCAGAGCGACGCGGGACGACAAGGCTGACTCATCCGCATTCATTAGCAGCACATTGTCGTGCACACCATACTCTTCAAGCATCGTCTGCAGCTCCACGCCACCCGCGCCGGGACGCGCGAACAGCCCTGGACTGATCTGCCGATACCCCTGCCAAGACAAGGAGCGGAAAAAAGCATCTTTGACCTGCTCGCCGACGTTAACGGGCACCACCAACTGCCAAACGCGCGACCAGATGGGCTCTTCGAGATCGTAGATTCTGGCAGTCACCCTTTCGTACTCTAACAAGCCAAAAGCGCTGAACCGGTAGTAACTGCGCCGCCCTACCCGGTTTGATTCGAGCCAACCCTCCTGCACGAGGCGAAAAACCGACGTTCTGACAAGACGTTCGTTGATACCAAGTTTCGCCATCGTTGCAATCAAACTACCGAGCCAGACCGTCTGACCATGTTGTGAGGCTACATCGCCAAAAAAGGTAATTATCATGGATTTGGCGCGCATCGGCCTGCGGGCAGCAAAGCCATCGACTAAACGGGATACAACTGGTGGGTATGAAGACACTGACAACACTGTGTGGCGAGAACTTGTTCCGCCTATTCACTTCTCATTAAATTTGCATGCATTTTACGATACAGTAGCGCTAATTCTGACACATTTTTTGTACTATTTTCTTCAACTGAAAAATAACTAAAAATAATGCCGAGGAACACCATGCCGAACGAGCCTTGTCTTGACCCCCTGCACGACATTGAAACAGCCAGCATCGATGAACTCAGAGCGCTACAACTGCAGCGTTTAAAAAAGACCCTGAAACACGCCCACGAAAACTCACCGATGTACCAAGCAAAGTTTGACGCACACGGCATTCGCCCTGATGACCTTACGAGCCTTGAAGATCTCAGTAACTTTCCCTTCACCACAAAACAAGATTTGCGAGCGCACTACCCCTTCGACACTTTCGCCGTTCCCATCGAACAGGTCGTGCGCGTCCATGCCTCAAGCGGCACCACAGGCAAGCCCACCGTCGTCGGCTATACACAAAACGATATTGCGGTGTGGGCCGACGTCGTTGCCAGGTCTATTCGTGCAGCGGGCGGTCAGGCTGCTGACAAGTTACATGTGTCATATGGCTACGGGCTGTTCACGGGCGGACTCGGCGCGCACTATGGCGGCGAAAAACTAGGCTGTGCCGTCATTCCCATGGGCGGCGGTCAGACCGAAAAGCAGGTCCAGCTTATTGTCGATTTTGATCCGGACATCATCATGGTCACGCCCTCCTATATGCTGAATATTGCTGACGAGATGGACCGGCAGGGCGTTGACCCAGCCAGCCTCTCACTGCGACTTGGCATTTTCGGTGCAGAGCCCTGGACTAACGCCATGCGCAAGGAGATCGAGGGCCGCATGCACCTCGACGCGGTTGACATTTACGGCCTCTCCGAAGTGATTGGTCCGGGGGTCGCACAGGAATGTCTCGTCTCCAAGGACGGCCCAACCATCTGGGAAGACCACTTTTATCCAGAGATCATCGACCCTGAGACCGGCGACGTAGTGCCCGATGGCGAAGAAGGCGAACTGGTATTTACTAGCCTTACCAAGGAGGCAATGCCGATTGTTCGTTATCGCACGAGGGACCTGAGCCGCCTGTTACCTGGCAGCGCCCGAACCATGCGTCGAATGTCAAGAATCACCGGCCGCAGCGACGACATGATGATCATCCGTGGGGTTAACGTTTTCCCCTCCCAAATCGAAGAACACTTGCTGACTGTTGCTTCACTGGCACCGCATTATCAAATTGAGCTGGGCAAAGACGGCCACATGGATGTGATGACCATTAACGTTGAACATGCCAAAAATCAAACGGCTATTGTGAATGCGTCTGCAGAACTGGCGCAAAAAATTAAGACCCATGTCGGTGTTTCCGCCAAGGTCAACGTCCTTGCCCCGGGGTCCATCGCGCGATCTGAGGGTAAAGCCACGCGCGTCATCGACAACCGTTAGCCAGACTTGCGCTTCAGTGCTGTATTAACGTTGGTCGAAATCAACCACGACGCTGTCACTGATCGGATGCGCCTGACATGTCAGAATGAACCCTTTGGCTGCTTCGCCGGGTTCCAACCCATAGGTGATATCCATGTCAACTTCCCCTGCCAGCAACTTTGCTTTGCAGGTTGAGCAGACACCGCCCTTGCAGGAAAAGGGTAAATCGAGTCCCTGGCTTAGACCAGAATCGAGCAAATTCTCACCATCGGCGCCGAGTTCAAATTCGGTAGCGCGATCATCTATCACCATGGTAACTCGGCTGATCTGACCCGCGTATTCGCGAACCCGCGCGTGGTGCTTTGCCACGACCTGACGAGCATCCTCAGCCGAGCCTGCGAACAGTTCATAGCGGATATTATCCTCGCCCACACCTACACTGCGCAGCCCTCGGGAAATTTCTGAGATCATCGACTCGGGACCACAAACAAAATACTCATCAAAACTGTGAAGGTCGATCAGCTGCGCATTCAAAGCCGCACCCTTGCGGTTGTCCAAACGGCCGTTTAACACATCACAACCCTGGTCTTCTCGGCTGAGAATATTGATCCAGTGGAAACGCGCCATAAACCGATTCTTCAAAAAGCCGAGGGATTCACGAAACATGATTGTACGGGTTCTTTGATTGCCATAGAGCAACGTGACTCGACTTTTCGGCTCCTGTTCAAGAATGCTTTTGACATTCGAAATCACTGGCGTGATACCACTCCCGGCGGCAATAAACAGATAGCTCTTGTGATGCTCGGCATTTAACGCTGCACTGAACTCGCCACGGGGAGGCAATGATTTAACGATATCACCGACGCGCAGGCTGTCATTCGCATAGTTAGAAAAAACGCCACCGGTGACACGTTTGATTGCGACTTCCAAGCACGGTTCATTAATACCTGTGCAAATTGAGTAAGAACGTCTGACAGGCACACCCGCTATCTCGGTTTCCAGCGTCAAATATTGTCCCGGTTGATATCGAAAGGCCGCTCTCGCATCGTCCGGCACGTTGAAGCCTACCCTAACAGCACTGTCTGTTTCGGGCGTTACGCTGGCCACTGTTAAAGCGGTTAAACCTGCCGTTGTGTCCATGTTGCTACCTGTATCTCGCGGTTATAGGGGCTTGAAGTAATCGAAGAGTTCAGCGCAGCGGCTACACTGGCATAGCGCCTTGCATGCCGTAGACCCAAATTCACTCACCAACTGGACCTCGACTGATTCACACCGAGGACACTTGATCGTTGTCAGCGGCGGCGCAATACCGGTGCCACGTAATTGCTCTCTGGCTTCGACTGACAGCCAATCAGTTGTCCAGGCGGGGGACAGACGCGTTTCAATCTTCACCTCAGAATATCCAACCGCAGCCAGCGCTGAAGTAATATCTTCCGCCATTGCCGTCATTGCGGGGCATCCTGAGTAGGTGGGTGTAATGGTCACGGTGATCTCGCGGCCATGCGCTTCTATGTCCTGCAGCACCCCAAGCTGCCAAAGGCTGAGTGCGGGGATTTCCGGATCGCAAACCTTATCCAGCAAATCCCACAAAGGGAAGCAAGGCGAATCAGATCGCCTTTGCCGACGAGTCTGTTCCGCCGCGGGAATAACGTCGATGAGTTCTAGCGGCTTCACCACTGCTGCGCCGGGTAAGCTCGCTGCAGGAACTGCAGTTCAGCCAACATATGACCGAGAGACTCGGTATGGACGCCCCGGCGACCACCGGATACTGACCAATCATCCCGTGGCTGTTCAATAGTTGCCTGCGCAAGTGTTTCGCTCACACGTGCCGACCATCCTTGCCTCAACGCCACCACATCCACAGCGATGCCCGCTTTAATCAAGCGCTCTTCCAACGCATCTACCTCGAACATCTCTTGGGTATAACCCCAAATATCAGTCATCGCTTGCTGCAGCCGGTCATGGCTTTCTGGTGTTCCGTCACCCAACCTCAACATCCAGTCGGTGCTGCGGCGCAAATGATAACGGGCTTCTTTGCGGGCCTTTTCCGCTATCCCGGCCAGGATAGGGTCGTTTGAGTCACAAAGGGCCTGCATAAACGCCATTGAAAACTCATCAACCAAGTACTGCCGGGCCATCGTAAAGGCAAAATCCCCGCGTGGCAGCTCATTGATCAAGAGGTTCCCGAAATCCCTGCAGTCGCGAGTATATGCGTAGGTATCCTCGGTGGAGCCATCAGCAGCAAGTTCTGCCGCATAGTTGAAAAACATTCGAGCCCTGCCCAGATAATCCAGCGCCACATTTGCCAGCGCCAAGTCTTCTTCTAGAAAGGGACCATTGCCACACCATTCAGACAGACGATGACCCAGCACCAGTGCATCATCGCCCAGCCGAATTGCGTAGTCTTTTACAAGTTTTTTATCCACGGCCATCAGTCCATCTCACATATTGTTCACGTCATCCGGCAGCGTATAGTGCGAGGCATGCCGGTAAGGTTTGTCATCGAGCGGATCGTAAAAACTCTCACAGTCAGACTCCTGAGATGCCACGATGTCGCTAGCTGCAACGACCCAAATACTGACGCCCTCGCTCCGCCGGGTATAGACATCCCTTGCATACGCCAGCGCCTGCCGGGGATCTTCCGCGTGCAGACTGCCCACATGTTTGTGATCCAGGCCACGCCTTGAACGAATAAACACCTCGTACAATTTCATTGCTTGCGACACGTTAATGGCCTCCTTCAACGGCGTGAGCCTTACCATCATCGTTGAGGTCTTTCTGACGACGTTTGAGTTCGTATGCAGTGACAGCATCACGCACCCATGCACCGGCTTCGTGGGCGTTCTTATGATGGCTCAGTCGCTGCCGATTGCATGGCCCGTTGCCTGAAACGACCTGCTGGAATTCTTCCCAATCAATGGCTCCAAAGTCGTAGTGACCTCGGGCCTCGTTCCACTTGAGATCCGGGTCCGGTATTTTCAGACCAATAACATTAGCCTGCTTCACCGTCTCGTCTACAAACTTCTGCCTCAGTTCGTCGTTACTCTGGCGCTTAATTTTCCACTTCATAGATTGGGCAGAATGCGCTGATTCGGCATCATGCGGACCGAACATCATTAAAGTGGGCCACCAGATTCGATCGAGTGCATCCTGTGCCATCAATTTCTGCTCATCACTGCCCTGCATCAGGGTCATCATGATGTGATAACCCTGCCGCTGGTGAAAACTCTCTTCTTTGCAGATCCGCACCATGCCTCTGGCATAAGGTCCATAAGACGTTCGCTGGAGCGATACCTGATTGACAATCGCCGCACCATCAACCAACCAGCCGATCGCGCCAATATCACCCCATGTCAGTGCCGGATAATTAAAAATTGAGGCGTACTTCGCAGCGCCAGAATGCAAGGCGTCAATCATTGCTTCTCGCGTGGCACCGAGTGTTTCCGCAGCGCTGTAGAGATAAAGGCCATGACCGCCCTCGTCCTGAACTTTCGCCAGCAAGACACACTTTCGTTGCAGCGTGGGCGCGCGCGTAATCCAGTTACCCTCGGGCTGCATTCCGATGATCTCTGAGTGCGCATGCTGAGATATCTGACGAATCAGGGTTTTGCGGTAGGCGTCGGGCATCCAGTCCTTGGGTTCAATCTTCTCTTCCGCGTCCACGCGCTGCTCGAATCGCATTTCCTCATCAGCTATCTCTTTTTCCATCGTATACTAGCTCCCTGGCACCAAAGTCGTACCGATCCGGTGTGACTGTCCCTTCAGCAAGGCGACCGTCGCGCCGTCCTGATTTACGACCTTGACCTCATAAATGCCGCGGCGTTTAGCCTGGTGGACAGCTCGCGCGGTCGCCGTTAGCTCTTCGCCGAGTTTCGCCGGGTTGAGAAAATCGATTTGCGCACCCGCCGCCACCGCGGAGAGGTTTTCGCTATTGCAGGCAAAGGCAAACGCACTATCTGCTAACGAAAAAATCATGCCGCCATGGCAGATATTGTGGCCGTTTACCATGTCCGCGCGGACGGTCATGGTTACGACAGATCGACGCTCGCCCGCTTCAACGACCCGCATCCCAAGGGCTCGACTGCAAGCATCACCCTTTAACATGGCATCAACACAGGCATTCGCCAGCTCTTCAGACATGATGACTTACTTCCCCTTGAATACCGGCGCTCGCTTCTCAAGAAACGCAGCGACCCCTTCGTGATAATCGTCGGTTTTACCTGCTTCGCTCATTAATGACCGTTCAAGTTCCAACTGGGTATCGAGACTATTCACGGCTGACCGGGCAAAGGCCTGTTTCTGAAGCGCAAAGGCGCGCGTTGGTTGGGTCGCCATATCTCTGGCCAGCTTCAATACTGTATCCATTAGCGCTTCATCTTCCACAACCTGCCATATCATGCCCCACGATTCTGCCTGATCAGCGCTGATCTTTGGCCCCAGCATAGCCAACCCTCTGGCTCGGGCTAGGCCAACCAGGCGCGGCAATATCCAGGTGCCACCCGTGTCGGTGACCAGTCCCAGTTTGGCAAACGGTTGGATGAAACTGGCTTTTTTACCGGCAATGACGATGTCACAAGCTAGCGCGAGGTTCGCGCCAGCACCCGCAGCAACACCATTGACCGCACACAAAACCGGTTTAGGCATTGTGGTAATCAAGCGCACCAGCGGATTGTAGAACTTATCCACACTATCCCCGAGGTCATCATCGCTGCCAGCGATAGCGCCCAAATCTTGCCCTGCGCAAAAACCACGACCGTTGCCGGTGATTACCACTGCCCGTACCACAGGATCGACCGCTGCCTGCTCCAGGACTTCAATCACTTCAGCCTGCATCTTGTCTGTAAAACTGTTGAGTGACTCAGGCCGATTCAATCGAAGCTGGGCGACTCCATCGGCGGTTTCAAACTCAATGGCACTGTATTTCATCGCTTCCCTCTACACTCAGCATTTATCTGCAATGTAATCGTTGCGTTTCGCACCAGTTTTTTTCAACGGTGAGGCCCGCTTCGGACGCCGCTTTGTTTTTATGATACGCAAATCTATTTTAATTACCATATTCTGTGTTATTTTTACTGACTACTGTTAACACAAAAGAGCACCCTGACTCGAGATCTGAGCGGTCATTTCACGGGCAGTGCTTTGCGAACAGGTAACCGAAAAACGCAACTGGAGCGCGCTATGCAAACAACGTCCAAGGCGCTTGCCGCAAAATATCGAGAAGCCGGTTGGTGGGGCGATGAAACACTCAGTGACTGGCTACACAAGGCAGTTGAAAAACGGGGCCCTAGCCTCGCCCTCGTCGATCAACCCGATCGATTATCTCTTGTTGACGGCAACCCTCTTAGGCTCACCTTCTGTGAGTTGCAGGTACGAGTAGAGGCCCTGTCATCTCAGCTTTATAACGAAGGTATCCGCCAAGACGATATTGTGCTGGTTCAGCTACCTAACATCTCAGAACTGGTTATCACTTACTTCGCTCTTGATCGCCTGGGTGCTATCGTCAGCCCGCTGCCTGTGCAGTATGGCCCATTCGAGCTGAATCATGCGATTCAGGCACTGAAACCCAAAGGTTTTCTGACGACACGACGGCTGAAGGAGGCCTCGTTCGCAGCATCTCGCCTGCCAGTTTTTACCGACGTTTGTCCTGTTTTTTGTTTCGGTGAACATCCGGTCACTGGTAGCCTTCAGCTTGACCTCGAAACCGTTATTGACCTTGAAAACTGGCAAACCTATGTCGATGGACTAAAGCGCAGCGCGGACGACATTTTCAGCATCTGCTGGACCTCGGGTACAACCGGTCAGCCGAAGGGCGTGCCACGCAGTCATAACCACTGGCGCATCTCTGGCTTGGCAACGACCGATGCCGCCGAAATCATAAAAACCGACGTTCTACTCAACCCCTTTCCTCTGGTTAACATGGCGGCCATTGGCGGTTTTCTCTTCCCTTGGATTACCGCCCAATGCACATTGGTATTGCACCATCCATTCGAGCTGCCGCTCTATCTTAACCAGATACAGTCAGAGAAAATTACCTACACCATCGCTCCACCGGCTGTGCTGACGATGTTGCTTAATGAGCGAGCGATACTCGATGCCATCGACCTTTCCAGCCTGCGGGCAATAGGCTCAGGTGGTGCCCCGTTGAGTGAATGGATGGTCAGCACCTTTCAAGCAGACTACAGCATTATGGTGGCCAACATCTTCGGCTCCAATGAAGGTTTGTGCCTAGCTTCGAGTGGTACCGACCTCCCTGACCCGCTGGACCGGGCGAATTATTTCCCCCGCTTTGGTCTTGCCGGCAAGGTTTGGCAAGCGCGAGTCGGCGAAATGACGCAAACACGATTAGTCGATCTCGACACTCGGGAGGTCGTGACTGAACCCGGCGTTCGCGCGGAACTCGAGATTGCCGGTCCCTCTGTCTTTGATGGCTACTGGCAAGCGGCGGAGGCAAATCAAATCGTTTTTTCTGAGGATGGTTATTTCAGAACTGGCGATGTTTTTGAAATTCCAGAAGAGGCAGGGAAATCAGACTATTACCGATTCGTGGGCAGATCCAAAGACATTATCGTGCGGGGCGGCATGAAAATCTCACCTGATGAAATTGATGGTGTATTGGCAGGTTGTCCCGGTATCAATGCAGTCGCCGTAACAGGGTTCGAAGACCCCGTGCTCGGCGAGCGGATCGGCGCCGCTGTTGTGCCACAAGCAGGGCACGTAATTTCACTGGAAGACCTGACCCGATACCTAACAGACCAGGGCATGGCCGTCTTCAAGCTACCCGAAAAAATGATCATCATGGAAGCTTTGCCTGTCAACGCGACCGGCAAGGTATTACGCGCAGAATTGCGTCAACACTTTGACGCTAGCTGAGGCGCAAGCGGACTTCATTGACTGAACAAGATCTTCGAAATTTTTTGTCTCAAAGTTTGATGAATGATTGAGCGCTCAAGCTCAACCAATCATCGGCTTGCGCATTTTTTTGCTCGGTTAGTTCGACATTCATCCTATAGCTGTTTCGACGCTGCGAAGTTAAGCCTAGGTTAGCGGAGTAGTATTTTTGTATGGCTTAACCGTTACTGACAGGCACGCTCAACGCGCAGAAACAGGCAATTCCAAGGTACCGCCCATCAGCGTCTGCGTCGCCACGTCAACACCGTCTTGTTCCGCCCAAGGCCCTGCACGGTTTCGGTGGGCATGAAACTTTGGAAAATCCGAAGAAGATATATCTAATCGAATTCGCGAACCGCTAGATACCCGCCACTCGATCGGCCACATATCGATGGTTACATTTATCGCATCACCGGGCGAATATGCTAGGCGATCAAGCCCCCCATCTCGGTAAGCAAGGGACGTAATATTGTCTCTGATGTTAATGGCTCTGCCGTCCGGAAAAACCTCAATGAGCTTCGCTGTAAAAGCGGTATCTGGGGCGCTGGAGGCTATCTCTAAGTTGACCCTAATCTCTCCGGCAATCAACAGCGAAGCATCGAGAGGGGGCGTGACGAAAGATAAAACGTCCGCTCGATTACACAAACCCTCTTGCAGTACATTTGCTGGCGCAGCACCTTCGAAGCCTGGCAAAATAAAAGCAAGCATACCCGCACCACCCATCGTGGGCACAGGATCAAGTGGATCATATACATAGCTGACGGGTCCGCTAGAATCTTTCTTAAACGCGAGTTTGCCACCATCGCAACTCGGCGAATCGGGCAAATCATTTAAGCTAAAAATTTTCGAGGTGGTGGGTCCGGGCCATTCCTCGTAAAAGTGCCACTCGTTCTCACCCATCGTAAACGTGTAAAGCCCTGGTGGGTTCGTTAGAGGTTGCCCCTTTAAGTGATGGTCAAGCCATGGCAGCATTTCTTTCCACTGAAACAACCCACCTTGCGCATTCTCAATCTCAAATGCTTCACCGCTAGCGCCCGCATGGGTCCACGGACCGAGCACAAACCGGCTGCTGCTGCGCGTCGCCAGCCTCTCCCAATCGGCCATCTGGCCGCCAAAAAACACATCGTACCAGCCACTCACCATGAGAATAGGTACATCAATATTCTCTGGGACCTGATTCATCAAGCGCGCGTCAGGGTTGTTAAAGAGCGTGCTTTTTGCCCTTTCGATATCAATCATGTCCTGATACCAGGGCATCGGCAATCCAAACACCGCCGTATCAACCTTGTTATGTGGCAGATGCCGAATCGCTTTGTGATAGTCACCACCAGCATCATCCGCCTCGCTGTTGGAATCCCTCATCATGCTCGCCCAAGCTGTAAATGTTTCATGTCGAAACATGCCATTGCTGTAAAGGATGGTGGAAAGGTCTGTTGTATAGACCGCAGGCACCAACGTTTTTACTTCACTCGGCAAGCCCGACGCTGCAACCGCATATTGCACCGAAGCGAGGTAGCTAGGCCCTACCATGGCAATGTTACCGTCCTGAAACGGCTGTTCTACCAGCCAACTTATTGTGTCCCTGCCATCCCGGACTTCGTTAACCATCGGACTCCATTCACCTTCCGACTCGCCCTGGCCTCGCACATCTTGCAGTACGCAGGCATAACCGTAACGAATAAAGCGGCCACACAGCGTGTCGCGCATGATGGGCGTGAAACGAGCGTAGGGATTTCTGAGCAATACCGATGGAAAAGGACCCTCCCCTTCAGGCAACATGACAGATGTGAAAAGTTTCACGCCGTCCTGCATCTCAATCCGCACTTGCTGTGTTTCCCCTGCTGCCGCCGTAAATGATGGCAATTGTTCCTGCATACGCGTCAGTTCATGTCTGCCCAAATAGGCGCCATAGGCAAAAAAGACGAGTAGTAGCGCAACAACGCCCAACCTTTTCAAAATTTTCACAAAACCCTCACTAAAGACAGCGCAAAGGTGAAACTATATCCCAATCTTGGGACTAAGATTTGTCTTTTGTTGTTCATCATATGTGCGTATTGAATTCGAAATTGAGTCGTTGTCTTGTTTCAATTGATCAAGTCAAGAAACTCACGAGATTAGGCTTCATCGCTAGATTGGAAGCTTCTAAGGAGGCTGATCTTGAGCGAGGTCAACCAAGACAGAAGCGGTGACTCTCTTGACGATCAATGACTGCCACGATGCTGATCTGCTGGCTTACAGATTGTTGGATTGATCACTGAAGATACAGAGCGCTGTTTACTCATACTGACATTTAGATTTTGATTCGCCGTGGCATCGGCTGCTTTTCAAGAATGGTCGGCACACCATCTGGAAGTGGTGCAGTCTCAGAGTGACACAAATGGTTCAGCTCCACCCTAGTGAGGTCATCCAGCCCTGATTCAGCATTTGATTCGAAATAGACTGTCGAACCATTGGTCTTATCAACCATCGGCCGAACCCACCTTGGACAAACGGCATTTAATATAGCCAGGCGATCTTCTCCACTCTCGTTCAGCTCAACGCAGGCACGGTGCCAGGTTCGTGAATCATAAATAAGCGCAGCACCTGCGGGCGCCACCATTTGCTTAACATTTTCATGTGGCGGCGTTCCCATGCGCGTGCCGCCCTCGTTCATTCCTCTCGGAGGAAACGACTTTACAAGGTGGGAGCCAGGCACATACTGGGTCGCCGCGTTGTCGGTACGAAACTCATCTATGCAAATGTTGTATTGCACACCATAGATATTTTCATCCTGCCAACGATCTTCAGGATATACATCGGGGTGGTAAGGATAGTCGGCGTGCCAGCCGGAATCGGGAAACGTACCCAGCAGTTCTTTCGTTGGCCGGAGTATTGTCATAGCAGGCTGATGGCAAAAATGGATATCTTCTGTGCCCAGATATTCACGAATGATCCGGAGCGCAACCGGATGCGTCACCGCACGACAGACATCTGGGCTCCACGTAATACTGTGAGGCATACCAAAGCGATCATCAAACTCAGCAGGCGCAGGATCCTGTTTTTCAATTTCCCGGTACGTGGCTTCGCGAATTCGCTCCAACGCATCGCTGGTTAGCACGTTATCCACGACCACAAAGCCGTTTGTTCGCAGCTCGTCGAGGTAGTCGCCCGGTGCTCGATCTGGTTCACCCAAACCTTCCGCTAAATCGTTGATCTCTTCCAAAACATTTCTCTCCTCTCAACGTCAAACAGTAAACCACATTTTCAGCCCTAAACTGAAATCAGGCAGTTTTATCTGTCTCTCATCCGTAGTCGGGACTTTAAAACCGAAATTCGCCCGGTATACATGGGCACGTACACGCTACCCCAGAAATGAGGAAGATAGCGAAATAATCCACATTTTATGAAGAACGGTCAAGTATGGTTATTGCTGCTGTTTCTTCAAATTTACGAACCGCTGACGCCGTAATCCGTTAGATGGTCAACGTGAATTTGTCCGGTTAATTCAGGCAGGTATTTGACACACGCAGAAGAACCCCAACAGCGCTTTACCTGCAATAAGAAGACAGCTCCCCGGGTTGCTTCCCAATTAATCAATTATTGGAGAGAGAGAGTCGCGCACCGGATCTAAGAAGTTTGCGAACTTTAACGCTATTTAGATTAGCTAACTAATCTACAAATACAGTTGGAGATTCACCTTTTTTTGCGACTCGGATAATCAACGTCTTACCGCACTGGTTCTCGTCGACACTAGGCGCCTCCGGATCCACTCCGCCATGAACCCAGTTTGACTTTTCGAACCAGAACTCATCTTTTTTAACTGGCTCGTAAGACCCGGAACCGTTAGATGTAGTTTCACCATCCAATACATAAACCAATGTTCCATATGGATGATAATGTCTTTCCCCCCCTGCTTGACCACAAGATTCATATTTCTCAACATATAAATCCATCTCACCTGCAAGGTCGAAAACATCAGATGAGACGAGTCCCTGGGCAGCAACTCGCTTTTCTTCGTCAGCCGCACTTAGAACATTTGTACACATAACGACAATTAAAATTAAGGTTAAAGCTGGTATTATTCTATTCATTTTCTTCTCCTAAACCATTAATTTACGACAGCATTTTAATAGGCTTGACTGAGATCAGAAAACCTCATGTCAGTATTCTGAAAGTTGATGTTAGAAATCCTAGTCTCATCTTCATTCTCAAGCGTCACTTCTAACAATCGCGCTGACAGGCTTGATTCACGCATGTATTGGGAGGTGTTGACTTCAACTAGACCTGTTTGAACTGACATACATAGCCAGCACGTTAGGGGAATTACTGCTTTAAGGTATCTATTCAAAAGGCGCGCTCCTGTGTTTACAACCGCTTTGGTGTTAGGGGCAATTGAATTTCTTTATTTCAGTAGAACAACCTTCTTCCTCAAAGGAATCATTGTCAATATGAATTTTACGGAGTGGTCTGTGGAGCACTGGCAGCAACGTCTTACATTGCTGAGGTCCAGTTAAATTTAAGACCTCGCTGAGGGGGTAATTCTCTTTGGGTCAATGACTGCCACGATGCTAACCTGCTAGCTTGCAGACTGCAGCGATAATCGCTGAGAAGATTTTTAAGCGATGCAGTGCAATTTTGGCCCGTTAATTCGGTCGCGATTCAGGATTGGATAGCTATCACAGGATTACTCGGGGGTGGTTAAGCTTGAAAGAATAACGAGTGGCAGCAAAAAAGCCTGCTTGCATCGCTGAGTTCCCATAATGATTGAACGCAGCAGTATAAATATCGATGAGCGCGCGGTTGAGATAGGCACAGCCTATTGCAGTTCAGAAAATTTTGTCTATTCTGTTCACCTCAACGCATCTGATGAGTCCCTCAATCACTCGGGACCTACTTGAACGTCCTGTAAAGCGATGTGTCATTGACTAGAAAATAACCACGAGATGCGATGAAGTTCAATTATCCCGATTATCTTTTTACCTGGTCACAATTCCTACTGATTTTCTTGGTGATTGGCGCCTGCCTGCCAACCATTGTTTTGGTTTTCAAATCCAACAAAGCACAGTTTGACCCGACTAAACACATGGCTTTACTTACCCAGGTCGCCTCAAAGGTGCTGTTGGATGTTGCACTGATTGTCGGCATCTGTGGCACCTGTATAGGGCTACTTAGCCTTATCGCAGAGTTTGAGTCTGTTGGCGGTACCTATCAGTCTATAACCTATATTCTATTCCCTATGGTTTATGGCGCTGGATTAACAGGTCTTGCCTTCTGCCTCAGGAATGAGTCGTTTAAAGAAACGATTGACTTTAAACTCTCGGTTGCTGAGATTTTGCGAGTAATCGTGGTTTTTATCAGTCTGGTAATCGCCCATGCCTATGTGAATCGCTTTCCCTTAGCCCTATTGTCTGAGGCAATATGGACCTACGGGTTTCATATTACATTTTTTATCAGCTGGAGTTGTCTCGCTATCTTCTTGGCCAAACGGGATGTCTTTGCGGTTTTAGTTGATGCCAATGTGGCTGCAACGCTGGTCTCTGTTGGCCTTGGAATTCTTTTCTGGTTTGCCGATGGGGCAAATTTTGAAACCTCGAAAATCAATATTTTTATCATCGCAAGGCTGTTATTTTTAGGCACCTTTGTGCATATTTTATTTTATTACTGCTCGCTCATAAACGGCCGGGCAAGGTTTGACAAAACCAATGCGACTTCTTGGCACTTTGCTGAAGCGGCGTCATTCTTTATTTTTCTGGTTCTAGCTCCAGTCGGCCTGACCGAATATCTCAGAGAAGAAGCTGATCAAACAGCGATTCAACAGCAACATCAGATGCAACAGCTGGAAATAGAAGCATTAAAGAGAAAGATTGAGGCATTGTTAGATACACGCAATAAAATTGACTAATGTTCTGTCAAATTGCATTTTCCTAGTTGCACCATGCAAAATGTCACCAGAGTAATTGCGAATAGCATAATCCATAAACAACCCTGAATCGCAATGTGCGGTTGATGGTCTAACGAGTGCGAAAAGACAAGTATGCTCAAGGCAGTTAAGATCGCGCTGGGGTTGTTGAGCCTAGGCGCCGTGGTCGTATTAGGCGTCTTCTGGTACATGGAGACACGCCATGAGCGAGAGCCATCCAGAGTTACTTTTCTCGATCATTGTGCGTCTTGCCATACTGCTAGTGGAGGCGGATCTGATCTCCTAACACAATATCATACTAACGATTCTGCTGATGAACTAACCAAGCGCATACTTGTTCAGCATTCGGATCTGATTAAGTCAGCACAGTTTCCAGAACCGATGGTCAAAGCGCTGGCACTTTATGTGATAGAGCAGCGACAGGAGCTGCCAAGCATTACCAACTCCCATGCTCATACAATTCCGGGACACGTCGTTGAATCTCTGCATCATGATTTCAAGGTCGAACTCATCACTAAAGTTGGCAAAGGTCCCTACTCGATTGAACCGTTACCAGATGGACGGATTCTACTGGTAGAAAAGGTCCGTGGTTTGTCAGTGATCGATACTTCAGGTAAACAGGGAGCGCTGGTCGATGGGACACCCCAGGTGTGGCCAGAGATCTTACAAGTTGGTGGAAGTTTCGCGGTTCTTGGGTCCATGCTGGATGTGGAACTTCATCCCGATTACGCCACCAATGGATGGATTTATTTGTCTCACAGCGACCGATGCCAGCTCGACTGCGGTTCACCCTGGCCGATTTCTATGGTGCGTGTTATCAGAGGAAGATTGGCAGGCAATCGTTGGATAGACTCTGAAGTCATCTGGTCGGTTGATAAAAACAAATACACATTGGTGCCCGATGCAGTGGCATCAGGTAGGCTCGCTTTTGATCATCAGGGATTTGGCTATGTCACAGTCGGCGGCAAGAGTACCTACGACAATCTCCATGTTATGGATACGCCTTACGGCAAGATTCACCGGTTCAAAAATAACGGTTCTGTGCCAGAGGATAATCCCTTCTGGCTGGGAAAACAGCTTAGTGATCCGACATCCTCTCGAAAGACCGTTTGGACCTACGGACACCGCACCGCGCAAGGATTATCAACGGACCCACGCACAGGTAAAATTTGGGCAACTGAGATGGGTCCGCGAGGAGGTGATGAAATCAATCTGATTCAACGTGGTGGAAACTATGGTTGGCCGCTATACACTGAGGGGCTCGACTACAACGCCGAGTACATTAGCATTGGCAAGGAGCTAGGGCTGGACTTTGAGTTTTCTGAAACGATCCCCCCCGTCGTTGATTTCACACCCGCGCCTTCGCTATCAAATTTTACCTTTCACAATGGCGATCAGTTTCCACATTGGCAGAATGACCTTCTAGTGGGTAGTCTACGAGCACAAGTATTGTTCCGGATTCGTATCGAAGAGGGAAAACTGATCGAAAAAGAAAGACTACTGACCAGGCTGGGGCGAATTCGCGACGTTGAGATGGGATACGATGGCTTCGTTTACCTGCTGATCGAGCACAACCAAGCCGGGTCACTGGTTAGAATTGTTCCTAATAATTGAGGTTAAATATGCGACCAACATTTCAAATCCTTTTACTATCAATATCTCTACTCGTGCTATCGGCCTGTGAGGACCCTTTTATTTTGGCAGCGGGTGGAGAGCTGAGTGGCACGGTTACAGAGACGCCAGATAGTTGGCAGCTAGATAAAGACTCGGCTGTCGCGCAATTGGAAACTCGACCAGAAGATCCTTATTCAATCAACTTTACCTATATTCAGTTAGGTGGTCGGTTCTACGTTTACGCGGGTGACACGAGAACTAACTGGGTAAAGCATATAGAACAGAACCCGCTTGTTAGAGTTCGCGTGCAGGATGCTATCTATCCCGCGCTTGCGGTTCGCGTCATGAGTGATAAGGAACTCTCCGAGTTCGCCTCGATTTGGGCCAACTCGTCTATGTTTCAGCGAGATCCAATGAATTTTGAAGAAGTCTGGTTGTACCGACTGGAAAAACGCTGAATCCAAAAATTAGTGAAGTCTGCCTCCTCTGCGAATTAAGATCGAGTTAGTACAACGATAATTGCTAAGATCGCTGATGTTTTGATCAGTAAACTGCAGATAAACAGCGCACAGAATTCATGCTTGGCAAACCAGTATGTTAGGCTTCCTGACTGCAAAGTTAATCATCTTCAGGCGTTTCACGTGAAATTAATTGGTGCGTACTCATCTCCCTACACCCGGCGCGTCGCCATTACACTCAGGTATTATGAAATTGCGCACGACATCAAGAAGGTGACTCCATTTGGCAACGCTAAGGAAGGGTTAAGGCAAATCAATCCCGTGGCGAAGATACCCATATTAGAGCTAGACGATGGAGAGTTTCTGACCGAGAGCCACGTGATACTAGATTATCTGGATACGCTGGTGCCACAAGACTCGCGACTGACTCCCTCAGCAGGGCCAGCACGGCGAAAAATACAAAACCTCTGCGGTATTGCCTCTGCTGCCGTGGATAAACTTGTGACGGTCTTATACGAGTTTCATTTTCGTCCCAAAGACATGGTGTATAAACCATGGACAAAGATGTGTGATGAACAGACAACTGATGGATTTAAATGGCTTGATGCCCAACTAGATAATAGGCGCTTCTTTGGCAATCAAATTACTCAAGCCGAAATTACTGCTGCTGTGTTCTGGCAATTCGCTGTAGAAAAAAGAGCCCGTTTTTGTGAACGAATGAACTGCAGCCAGCTACAGGCGTTGAGTGAAGAAATGGAACGAACAGATCCATTTTTGGCAACAACGCCTGAAGGCCCAATCCGTGACGGGATGCCTTTAGGCACAAGGGGATAAAGCAAAAATTAACACTACCAAGAAACAAGAGATCAAAAGGTTAGGTAGAAGGTTGTTGTTTGTTACTTCAAGCCTGCCCGTCAATCAATTTCCAGACCACTAGGTATTCTCCACTATTTGTATCTCTGTGTTTTTAAAATGTTCATCACGTTTTTGGCTTTATCCTAGAGGAATCAACCAACGACACCAAATTCGGTGAAAATCCTATTTGACGCCATAGCGTTGATACCGCCTTATCCAACGGGGGTGAGCGCTCCCGCCTAGAGACACCGTAAACATGTCGGCGGCTACTTTGGTAAACTTTTAAACACGGCGGCCGATAAATTTGTCCCTCGAGTGTCGCCTAATAAACCGTCAGCCATCTTGTTCATCACGAACGAGAGGCTCAAGCGATTGTCTTGATCGATCACCGCAGAGGAACCACCCCAACCGCCCCAAAAGCAAAGGTTTCTTTTATTTTGCGCAACCGGAATTAAGCCGAAACCTAACCCGAACGCCATCGGCTGGTTAAAGACCAGGTCCTGTCCTGAAATTCGCGTTTCCGTGACTTTTTTGCAGATCTCAGGGGATAACAACTGAATATCACCCACACGGCCCTCATTGGCGAGAGCAGTATGAATTTTCGCCACAGCCCTAGCATTACCGTGACCATTAGCCGCTGGTATCTCGGCCTGGCGCCAAGCATCTGTGCGACTATCGAGCGCATGTGTTCTTGGACTCTTAAAGGTTCGCACTGCGATCGAATCCGCATCACCACCCCTTCCTAGAGCACCATCAGAGGGAGGCGGCACCAAGTCACTAATTCTTGGGAATTCAGACGATGGCACGCCAATAAAGAAGTCTGCTTGTAAAGGCTTTGCGACGGTCTCCGCGAAGAATTGGCCTAAGGATTGACCAGTAATACGTCGCACCACTTCGCCGATGAGATACCCCTGAGTTAATGCATGATATCCACTTGCACTGCCTGGCTCCCACCATGGCGCTTGCCGTGCTAACACATCGGTGACCTTCTCCCAGTCATAGAGGTCATCTCCGGCTAGCGGTTCATCGGTACCCGGTAAGCCCGCAGCGTGATTCATAAAATGCCACACTAAGACGTCGCTTTTGCCCGCTGCCGCGAACTCCGGCCAATAACGACTGACCGGCGCATCAAAATCTAACTCGCCCCGATCAGCAAGGATCAGTGCGCACAAAAATGACATGGTCTTGGTGGTCGAGTAAACATTGACGAGGGTATCTTCTTGCCATGGCATAGTGCGTTCCAAGTCAAGGTGGCCTCCCCACAAATCAACCACAGTCTCGCCTTGGTAGGTCACCGAAAACGAGGCACCAAGATCAGTACCTGATTCTATTTGCTGTTCAAGCACATCTCTTACCGCACTAAAGCGCTCGTCACAATAACCTTCGATTGTTGCTGTCATATCATTCTCCTTTCCTCTTGGGATGATATCAAAAGTGAGTGTTTGTGCTAGAAAATATACGCATACCGACTATCGCTGAGGGATATACGAAAAATAAACCAGATGTTTTGGAGAACGTGCAAGTATGGTAAGTGCAGGTGTTCAGTCAAATTTACGACAAACTGACGTGGTAACCCCTTAGAAGGTAGATGATTGCTACGATACTGGTCTCGTAGTTTACAGACAGTTTGATTGAACGGTGAGAGAAACTTTACGCCGTACCGAGCGATTTGACCCTTTAAATATTACGAATAACGCTACGAATTTCGTCGGATAGTTGGCTAGATTCATACAAATTTGGGTCCGCCTCCTCCGGATTCCTAATCATGATTCAAAGAGTCTGTAGCGATCAAATACCACTGCTGAAAAACGCTTTAATCCATCCTATACTCAGAACCGGAAGGGATATGTCATCCGTAGAAAGATTACAAAATTTGGAGACCTGCCATGATAGACCTGTCAACTGCAACCGCGACCGAAGCCCTTGCCGCATTGCGCGCTGGGACCATCTCAAGTGCAGAGCTACTGGAAGCCCAGCTTGCTCGGGTTGAGAAATTTAACCCTGAACTTAATGCTGTCGTTGCAATGGACCTTGAGCGGGCTCGCGCCGGTGCCCGGGCTGCCGACGAAGCACTTGCCCGAGGCCAGTTACTTGGGCCCTTGCATGGCTTGCCAATAACAATCAAGGATCTCTATGCGACCGAGGGACTTGTCACGACTTCTGGATACGTGCCGTTCAAGGACTTTGTCCCGAAGAAAGATGCAGCGGGGGTTGCAGCGCTAAAGAAGGCCGGCGCCATTATCTATGGCAAGACCAATGCGCCGGAGTTTGGCGCTGACTATCAAACCTATAATGATGTCTACGGACTTTGCCGCAATCCATGGAATACGGATCACACTTGTGGTGGCTCATCCGGCGGTTCGGCTGTTTCTCTGGCTACAGGCATGTCGCTCCTTGAACTTGGCGGTGACATTGGTGGATCAATCCGTGTACCGGCACATTACAACGGGGTCTTCGGGCACAAACCCACATGGGGCGCCGTCAATCGGTTTGGCGAAATCCCGGTACCCGGCACATGGATGCACGCACCTGTAGATCTTGTTGTCTGCGGGCCTCTAGGGCGCAGCGTTGCGGACCTGACTTTGGGACTTGAAGTCCTGACCGCTGCCGGGGCTGGCGGGATTCCCGGCGCTTCTCTGCCTCCAGCCTCGGCGGCTGCGTCTTCCCTCAAGGGATTGCGAGTCGCTATCCTGGTGGATGATTCGGCGGCGCCAACAGACCGTGAAACCAAGGAGATCATCCGCAATATCGGACAGCAGATGACGTCTGCGGGCGCGTATGTGGAAGAAACAGCGCCGCCCGGGCCCTCGCTAAAAGAGCAGAACGCGCTTTATCATCGGCTCCTTGGTGCTGCCATGGCACCTCCCGGAATGGACGGTGTTTCGCTGAGTGAGTGGAAGAAAGATGATGAGGCGCGCCACCGCCTCGTTGCTGATTACAGTCGTTTCTTTGAGGGATTTGATGTGCTGCTTGCGCCGATCGCGCCGACCGCAGCTTTCACACATCGCCATGAAGTGCCGTTTGCCGAGCGCACGCTCACTGTTGACAATGAAGAAATAGCCTACGCCTTGCATTTGGTCTGGGCTGGTCTTGCAACGCTTCCCGGCCTGCCCGCAACGGCAGTTCCGCTCACGCGTTCTGCGGAGGGTTTGCCCATTGGAATGCAAATTATTGGGCCATGCTGGGCCGATAAGACCACATTGGCCGTGGCAAGCCTAGTCGAAACGCTGAACGGAGGCTTTGTCGCGCCCCCGGGGTATTGAGCAGCTCACTTTCCGATTAAGATGCGAAAGATCGACCCATCATTATTTTCTGCTGTTTAGGGCAAGCCGGGTTGCGTGATACCAGTACTGCTGATGGTTTTAAGCACGCCAAGTCAAAAGCACTAGAAGGACCCGCGCTTGTCCTCTCGCTGTTCATTAGATCTATGTACTAGGTGAAATTAGCGTCACGCAATATGAAAGGTATATTCGAGCGGATTTGCCAGTGAAACTAAGATATGGAGGCTTTGTCAGGCATGGATGGTGGGTAGGAATAGCCCTTACTACGTCCTTACCGATTATGCTCCGCCAGATAGGCGCGCCGTAAGGCAGTATATATGGTGGTCGGAGGTGGAATCAAAGGGAGAGCAGGAAATGAAAGCTTGGAAATACTCATGGTAGTACAAAATAGGAGTAGCAACTGATGCCGCAAGTGAGCGAAACAATACCCAGCACATTACAGCCTCGCGTTGATGCCGCGCTGGCATGGTTCAACACGTCAGCCGAGGCGGCAGACGAAGAGTTTAAAGTCACCGGGATTCTCGATGCGAATGACGCGCTGGGTGGGTCGGACGAACTACGCCTCATTTTGTGCGGGGGTGATCGCTGCGAACAACGATCATTTAGAGTCTTTGGTGCAAGCGATGCCTGGGAAGTTGAGTTCACCGAAAGCATCCAAATGCAGCAAGAAGGTAAGCCCCAAGCTGAACTAGATCCGCCGCCAGGGGTCCGAATTGGCTGGCTTGATAAGGCCCTTGATCGACACACGTTCGTTGTCTTGCTTTTCTATCGGGGTTTTTGGTGACCTCCTTGTCGCTCCGAGTTACGGGGCTATGTAAACGAGGGAGTTGTCGAGAAGATTCGCGCAGCAGGAGGGGAGATCTATGCGATCACCAGCGAGCCGCAGCATTTGGCCGATCAGGCAAATAAACATTGGGAACTTGATTTCGAAAACGTCGGTGACCCTCATCAGGAAATTTCAAAGACATGCAGCGAGCGTGGTTGGTTGACGCTATATGCCAACAGAGGCGATATAGCGTTTTTACAGCGGGGCGCCGATTGGGACATCGAACACCCTAAAGGCTTTTTTCAGCCAGGTGTACTGGCCTTGACAAACAAGCGGCGTGTTCTCTATCGCTGGCGCTCTGTGCCGTCCCAAGAGAACTTAAATGGTACAGCTATGCGACCTACGGCACGTCACGTCTGGAATCAAATTGAAGCGTCGTTAGCAGAGAAAGATGCGGTTGAAGATGCGCGCCACGATGACAACCCCGAAACAGACCGCGCGCCACCTCCTCGTATCATCTTCTTTGCTGCGTTGATCGCAAACGGCTGGTTTCTGCGAGCAAAATCTTTCATGTACTCGCCAGGTGCGGAACCCATCCCCTCACGATTTAAAGCGGTCTTTTCACGTTGGTTTCTATTCTTACTGTTCTGGATAATCGCGCTGTTCATTGCGCCATCGACGCTGGTTGGGATTGCCTTTGTCGGTTGGCTTGGCTGGATTGTATGGGATCTGAAACGAATCATGAATGAAATGGACGACCAGGTGGAACTTAAAGCTGGAAGATAAGGGAGGCAAGCTATTTCAGTGTCGATTAAAGACGGGGTCGCGCTTTTCGAGAAAAGACGCCATGCCTTCCCTTGAGTCTGCGGTGTTACGGTTAGCTATCACCGCTAACCGTTCAGCTGCCAACAATTCCTCCAGAGATCTATCTTCCGAACCAACAATCACATTCAACATGCTTTGCACAGCGCCTGCTGGTTGTTTTGCTAATTCATGGGCAAGCGCGATTGCTCGTGCTTTAAGGTCGCTTAATGGCCATACTTCATGCACGAGACCAATGCGATACGCCTCTGGGCCAGTGATCTTTTTAGCGCGCAAAATAAGATCAAGCGCATGATGTGTACCGACGCATTTAGAAAGGCGCGCACTGCCACCCCAGGCGGGAACTGCTCCTAGTTCCATTTCCGGCAATCCGATTTGTGCGTTTTCATCGGCCGCTAACCTGAAGTGGCATCCCAAAGGTAGCTCTAGCCCACCTCCTAGACAATAACCAAATAGAGTAGCTATCCATGGCTTGCCCATATTCTCTATTTTTGAGATCACATTGAGGCGTTGATCAAACACAGCATCCGCACTTCCTTTGATTGCTATACCTTCTGGCAACTGTTTTAAGTTCATGCCAACAGAGAAATTCTCGTCGCCTTCAGCCGTCATGACGACCGCGCGTATGTCCTGATCCTCTGAAATTGTATTGACCAAGACCTCCAACTCGTCCATAAACTCCAATGACATCCTATTATATGGCGCATCATTTATCGAAATAATGGCGACTGCTTCATCACGCGTAAACACTAATGACTCTGTTAGATGGCTTTCTCTTTCGTCGTTTTTGTCCATGCAACTGCTCCTCTCGTCCACGCGCATTCTTCTTTGTTAGCGCTACAATATCGCTCATCAATACCTGATATCAAGTCGGGGTTATATTTTCGAATCGAGCCTGTTGATTTGATCGTAGAGAGGATTTTAAAGCCGAGCATGAGACCTCCCAGCCGTTTGATTTAAACCTGTTTTTCACCAGTGACTGTTGACAAAGTTCAGCTTCAGTATGGCTGCGCAGGGATATTGCCAGCTGTAAAGATTGGAAATTATCAAGTTTGTTGATCCGCCTCGTCCGTTACGGTTTATAATGTCCAGATTCATGTCCCGTGCTGTCAGCGCGGGTCGAACTTCGAAAAACCGTGCAAAGGTCGAGACAGAACGGAAAACCAAACGGCAACTTCACCGCGTGGATTATTTTCACCAGCTGGATGACCCCAAGAGGTGGGTTATGAATTTTATGAAAAAGAATAGTTTGTGTGTTGCGGCTGCCTTGTTTGGTTTGGCTCATGCATCCGTCGTTGTTGCAGAAGGTGCTCAGCAGCTAGCTGCGGCGCAAACAGTGCGTCCGCTTTCGGCTTTTTTTGGGTTAGACAACAAAATGCCCTTTGCCGCTAATCTCCTGTGTTTAGGCGCGTGGGATGAGGACGGTATGCCGGTGGTTTTGAGCCACACCGTTAACCCAGATTCATTGCAAGCTGAAGACTTCCGTGTGGTCAGGCAATCCGGAGCCACTAACACGCCTATGTGTGTCACCCTGCGCCCGGCAGGCGACATGGATGAAAATCGGACGGTTTTGCTGATTGGTGAATTCGGTAATGCCGATGATGATCCG
>Ga0208972_1000143_pt1 | contig 28068 bp, 26 predicted proteins | sample AOAMet_48_BLW_10_2_FD_188232 | JGI IMG/M metagenome (GOLD analysis project Ga0208972, IMG submission 188232) | Ammonia-oxidizing marine microbial communities from Monterey Bay, California, USA - CAN11_48_BLW_10 (SPAdes) | ecosystem: Environmental > Aquatic > Marine > Intertidal zone | place...
CATCAAAGTTGAACGATGCGGTGTCGGTGCAGCCTGGGACATCTTCGTGCTTGCTTGGGTCACGTGGGTACATGTCATCGGCGTTTGCAGTTCCGTCGCCATCCATGTCATCATCCAAAGCGTCACAAATTGTGTCGTTGTCGAGGTCAGCAGGGATGCTTGTTGCATCGAGTGGATCTGAGCCACATTGTGTCTCTTCATCATCGGAGTAGGTGTCGGCATCGTCGTCAGTCGAGACTGCGTCGCAGATACCGTCGCCGTTTGCATCAACCGGCATGAGGGTTGCAACAAGGGAGTTGCTGCCACAAGCGGTTTCGTCAACATCAGACCAGCCGTCGTTGTCGTCATCGAGGTCTTCAGTGAGGGTTGATTCACCTGTGAGCGTGTTTGGCATGCCGTCACCATCTGTGTCGGTGGCTGCACTGGCGTCCCGGGGGAAAGCATCAGCATCGTTGAACACTGTGTCACCATCAATATCGAAGTCGTACTCATCGCATTCGAAGTCGCCGTCAAGATCGTCTGGGAAGGAAGTTGCATTGAGCGGGTCTGTTCCACAGGTTGTTTCCATCGAGTCGAGGAAACCATCGTTGTCGTCGTCCATGTCCGCTACGAGCGGTGGGGTGGACGTCGATTCGCCGTCAAGTTGGTCTGGCAATCCGTCGCCATCGGTGTCGAAGTACGCTGCGTCGTCGTCAGGGAACATATCGTTCTCGTCAATTTTTTCAACGTCTTCGTCGGCCATGCCGAGGCATCCGGAGAGCAACAGCATCAAAGTCAGTAAGAGGGTTTGTACCTTCATAGGCTATGGGCCTTACCCTTCCCATATGAAGGTTGACCCGACGAGCGAAGCTGAAAGGTCCACTGCTATCGATAGTTAATTTCGATGAGTGAGGTTATTTGGGTGAGCCTTCTCCACAAGGCATGGCGCGTCCCGTGGCACTCATTACCGGCGGAGGCCGAGGGATTGGTGCCGCCACTGCCAAACGACTTGCCGCAGATGGTTATGATGTTCTTTTGACGTACAACACCTCTTCCAAACCAGCAGAAATGGTCGTGGACGAAATTCGTGAACGAGGTGATGACGCGTTGGCAGTGAAGGTTGATTGTGCCAACACGGGCGAAGTTGGTTTGCTTGGCATCCACCCGTGGATGGCCCGCGGCATCGATGTGCTGGTCCTCAACCACGGCGCATACGACCGAGTGGCCGCCCAAGATATGACCATGGAGGACTTGCGTAGGACCATGTTGATCAATTTTGAAGGCGCAGTCAGCGTGTGGAAAGCAGTGCAAGCACATCTCACAAGGCACGCCCGAATGGTGGTCGTCAGCTCGCAGCTCGGCACCCGTGGCTCGCCCCATGGAGCGGATTATTCTGCATCAAAGGCGGCTCTTGCCACCTGGGCTCGGTCGCTGGCTCAAGCCGTGGGGCCAGAAGGAAAACGAGTCAACATCCTCGCCCCAGGTTATGTCGATACAGATATTCTCGCTGACGACACGCCTGTAAAGAGAAAGGAACGTGAACTGCAAGTACCGCTAAAACGAGTAGGGACGCCTGAAGACATGGCACAAACAATTTCGTTCTTAGTAAGCAATGATTCGAGTTACATCACAGGCGCAATCCTTCATGTGAATGGTGGACTTTACCTTCCATAGGCCATTTCAACAGCCTTGTATAGGGTCCTCACGAGCGGCTACCAAAGGAGGCGTCGAGCATGGTGAACGATTGGGACGATGACGGCGCATTCGAAGACTTGGCAAATCGACCAATTGAAGATGCTGACCTTGAAGAGCGAGACCCTTTCGATCTCTCGCGAGCCCTCGAAGGTGCGGCACTTGAACACTTACACCCTGATGTAAAGCGGATGGTTTTGCACTCCAAATTCGAACCTTCAGGCGACCAGCCAAAAGCAATTGAAAAATTGATTTCCCAATTGGAAAATGGTCAAGAGCGTTGTGTCCTTCTCGGCGTCACCGGGAGTGGTAAGACATACGCCATGGCCCAAGTGATCCAAAAGCTCAACATCCCAACACTCATCATTAGCCACAACAAGACGCTCGCTCGACAATTGTACCATGAAATGGCCGGGTATTTTCCCGAGAATGCGGTTGACTACTATGTATCACACTACGATTACTATCAACCAGAGGCATACCTCGCAAAACGAGATATGTACATCGAAAAGGAACTGTCCGTCAATGAAAGAATCGAACAAGAACGCTTCGCCACCATCGCCTCATTGGTCACCCGCCCAGATTGCGTGATTGTGTCCTCTGTCTCCTGTATCTATGGATTGAATCCACCCGAAACGTTCCTAGAATACCACGTGAGAGTGCACGTTGGCCAAGAAATCGAAACAAGCGATCTCCTTCGGGAATTAATCACCCTCCAATACAAGCGCACCACCACTGATTTGTCTCGAGGCGACTGCAGGGTACGCGGCGAAGTTGTGGACGTATGGATGCCGAGCAGGGACGATCCATTACGAATTCAGTTCGATTTCAATGGCATCACCAAGGTATCGGTCTGTGACCCAGTGAGTTGGGATGTGCTCGATGAATTGGACGAAGCATGGATTCACCCCAAGGAATTCTACATGACGAGCCCTGAACGCCTCGAAGCAGCACTTGTCTCAATCGAAGACGAATTGGATGACCGTGTCGCCCACTTTGCGAGCCAAGGAAAAGAACTTGAACGGCACAGAATCGATCAACGAACACGGTACGACTTGGAAATGATTCGCGAGATCGGACACTGTCAGTCGATTGAGAATTATTCACTCCACTTTGATGGCAGGGAGCGAGGGCAACGACCCCACTGCCTCTTGGACTTCTTTGCAGCATGTGCAAAGCAATTCCATGGTGACCCATCAAAATTCTTGGTCATCATGGACGAATCTCACGTTACGCTGCCTCAAGTTGGAGGGATGTACTACGGCGACCGATCACGAAAAGAAAGCCTCATTGATTTTGGCTTCCGATTGCCCACTGCAGCTGACAACAGACCATTGAAAATTCCTGAATTTCAAAAATTAGTGCCTCAGATGGTCTATGTTTCTGCGACACCCGGCGAACGGGAATTACGCCATCTGTGTGAATTGACCAATCAACCACTCCCAAAGGGCCTTCTTCACGCACAGTCCGGTGGTGGCGCTGGACCGAGAGATATCGAAAAGAAGCACCCAGACAGTGAGTCCCTGTACCATATGGTCCAACACATCGATGGTATTGCGAAGATGGAAATCCGGCCAACGGGATTGCTCGATCCGGAAATTGAAGTTCGCCCGACAAGTGGGCAGATGGCAGATTTGCTGAGCGAAATCAACGCAGGGGTCGAAAATGGCGAGCGAACGCTGGTCACAGTCCTTACAATCAAGTTCGCAGAAGAGGTCGCAGAGTACCTCAAAAGGATGGGCGTCAAAGCGCACCACCTCCATTCAGAAATTGATACCATTGAGCGAACCGAAATCATCAATGCATTACGAATCGGCCATATTGATGTGATTGTGGGCATTAATTTGCTTCGAGAAGGACTTGACCTGCCAGAAGTGAGCCTTGTTGCAATCTTTGACGCTGACCGTCAAGGCTTTTTGAGAAACGAACGAAGTCTTCTCCAAACAATTGGCCGTGCTGCACGCAACCTCAACGGCCATGTCATCCTCTACGCAGACAGCATGTCGCAAGCGATGAAAGCCGCCATTACACAAACATTGGAGCGTCGTGAACGGCAACAAGCGCACAACGAAGCCAACAACATCACCCCGAGAAGCATCGTCAAAGAACTCCCAAAGATGAATTCAGACTTGGATGATCTCATTGCGGGTACCTCGAGTTCCAAGGATGGTTCACGCCGACTCGTGGCCAAAAAGGGTGGACGTAAGGAAGGCGATTGGGCACAACGGCTCAACTTGGGCGCAGGCGCCTGGGCATCAGGAGCCGGGCAAGATGGCACCAGTGGCGTACAATCAAATAATTCAATTGGAAATTCAAATATTCAATTGGCCTATGACGAACCATCAGACGCTCGGAACCTCTCACCGTCCCAAATTGACGATTTGCTCAAAGAACTCAAATCTGCAATGCAAGTTGCTGCGAAGAACTTGGATTTCGAAGAAGCAGCAAGACTCAGGGATCGAATTTTCGAGCTTGAACAATTGTGACCACACCCTACGGGTGTGCGTTGAACAAGTGTGGGCAGGTTCATGTGCAGGGGGCGGGTGGATGCTGCATGGCCATCCAACCCGATGAATTCGATATCCCCGTCGTGGACTATGCCTTCCACGATGTAACGTCGCCACGTTCCCTGATTGACCAAATGGCGACTGCAGGCGGATTTACCGCCACAAAACTGGCCATGGCACGTGATATCCTCCGTGCTATGAAAGCAGAACTTGATGCGGTAGATGGCGATGCTGCGAAAGTGTGCAACTGGCTTTCATTCCCCGCTTGCCTGTGCGCCACTGGAACCCGCGGTTTCTTTGTCGAGGCGATCAAGCGTCAAATGTTCAATGTCATTTCAACCACATGTGGCATGCTCGACCACGACATCGCCCGTTCACACAAGCACTACTACCACGGCGCCTTCGAACTCGACGATATTGAACTCGCAGAACATTCATTGATGCGCCTAGGCAACGTGATTGTTCCAAATTCATCTTACGGAGAAATCATCGAAGAAGTGCTCACACCGGTGCTTGAAGAAATGTATCAAGATCGTCTGAAAGAGACTGGAAAAACCGGGGCTGATGCATGGCTTGGCTTCGGCTCTATCCATCTTGTGTGGGAACTTGGTAAGCGCATTGGCACCCCGGATTCGTTGATCTACTGGGCCTACAAGCACCAGATCCCAGTCGTGATTCCAGGCATTACCGACGGCTCGATTGGGGCACAATTGTTCATGCTGCGACAAAAACACCGTGATTTCCACATTGACACGCTTGCTGATGAACAAGTCATGAGTGATATGACATGGGACGTCGATGTCTCAAACGCATTGATGGTTGGTGGAGGAATCTCCAAACACCACGTCATTTGGTGGAATCAGTACCGAGGCGGCCTCGACGCTGCTGTTTACATTACAACTGCTCCAGAACACGATGGGAGCCTCAGTGGCGCCCGACTCAGAGAAGCGATCTCATGGGGTAAAATGAGACCAGAGGCGCCGAATGTGTGCGTTGAAGGGGATGCAAGCGTCTTGCTGCCGTTGTTAGGTTCTGACCTGTTTCAAGGAGGCGATGAACAATGAGAAACAAACCAATGGCGTTGCTTCTCGTCGCACTGATGGGCCTCATGCCCCTCGCTGGATGTTTTGGCGCCAATGAAACCACTGACATGACCGAGGAAGGAAACGAATTGTTCCCGTTTGAAGATTGGCTTAACGGCACCACGTGGTACCACTATCCAGGTGGCATCAACGCCATGAATAACACATCCTTCCTTACTGGTGAAAACGTTCCATTCTACAGTCAAGGCACCTACTATGCGACGGGCTATTCAACTTTCGAACCAACGATGGGCATCACTTCTACAGACAACATCTACTTCACGAGTTACGGCAACGGGCCTGCTGGCTCAACAGCGATTGTCCAGTGCACCAACATGATTGAAATGACGAGTCTCAGTGACTTTTCCTGTCAAAATGTGTACGGGCCGTTCCTCCCTGTTGCCAATTCAAACGACCCATATGTGTATGTGGACCCGTGGACCGACCGGATCATGAAATTCGACATGCATGCACTTGGTGGCATGACCGTGGAGTGGTCCGATGATGAGGGTGACTCTTGGGTTGGGCCGTCGCTTGCGACCGGATATTCTGTGCAAGACCACCAAACCATCGCTTCCTCACCTTATGGAGGGATTTTGCACGAAACGCTCTGGGTGTTCTGTATCAACGGAAACTACCCCGCACCATTGTGCTCTGCCAGCCAAGATGGAGGCTTAACGTGGGGTCCTGAACTTCCTGGCGCACCTGTTGATTGCCAAAGCGGTGGCCTCTCCGCCCACATCATCGGAGCAGAAAACGGCAATTTCTACCGAGGGCAAATTGGATGCGATGGAACCGGGTATTCAATGTACAAAACAGACGATGGTGCAATCACATGGACTGAACACGTGCTTCCAACCGAAGTCTCAGGAACTGCAGACACATGGAACGCTGAAGAGGCTCAAGTCGACACCGACAGTGAAAGCAACGTCTACGCTATGTGGATGGGCAATGACAACATGCCGTACTTTTCTTACTCACTTGACGATGCGAACACATGGTCAGAAGCCATCATGGTTGGCCCTAGCCACCTCGAGGGAACAGGCTTCCCTGTGGTCATCGCTGGCGATCCTGGAAAGGTTGCCTTTGGCTATGTTGGAACAGAAGGCGACGGTGTTTGGCATGGTTACATCTCAGTCATTACCGATGCATTCAGCCCTTCCCCACTGATCACAACTGTGCAAGTCAACGCACCAGATGACCCACTTGACAACGCAAGCCCAACATGTGGCTATGAGCGATGTGGAGGTTTCGGTGATTTCATCGACATGCAAATTGACGCATACGGGCGACCATGGCTTTCTCTCTCGCACAACCCAAGCGGCGACACAGGCATTATGGGAACCTTAACCAACGGCCCAACTTTGCTTGGGAATGTCACAAGTCTTTCGCCGCTTCCAATCGGCGGGACTCAGACATTAGCGTGAAATCTCAAGCATGCGAGCCAAGCAGTGCATGAGCGCAGTGCGTACAGGAACGAGAGGGCGCCAGCCATCTCCATCTGCGGCATGAAGGGCATCATGGATTGCTGAGAGGTCGGGTCGTTGGTGTCGGTTGGCTTCAACGGTAAGTGGAAGTGAATCTGAAACCATGAGGGTTTGCAACTCTATTTTCGGAGTTGGAGCTGCTGTGAGTTCTTCAATCCCGAATGAGCCGCTTTGGCCTGCTGAAGTGCGTCGATACAACATCTGGAATTCTTCGAGGGTCTGGTCTTCGCCCCAACTACGACGGCCTGACATTTTACAAATTTCAGGGAATGCTTGCTCACTGATTAACAATCGACCAAGCGCATCAGCGACGTCAACCTCACCAACCCACCAATGTTCAGGTCCAGCCAACAACTCTGTGGCTTGGCCTGCCACCAGTGCCTCAAACCATCGAGTCAAAACAGGGGGCATCCAACCACCACCGGAGTGCATGGGGATCAAATCGTGAACCTCAACATGGGCATCCACCCAATCAAAGCTTACCTCTGCAATGTGTTCAGCGGGCGTAACGAGAATCAATTCGACCCCATCGACATCGAGGCCTCCCTGACCATCGTCCTCTGTTGTGAACGGTCCGAAGCCGACCATGACAACACGGTGGCCAAAAGAGAGGGGCTTCGCTTCGGGCGTGAAAATTGCAGCCTCCCCGAAGGCGAGGTCGTTGGCATACCGTACAACCACCATATCATGCAACGGGGTGTCGAGCACGAGATCGGTTGCTGATCGCAGCAATCGCTCGACCAATCCGAACATCAGCGATGAGGGCTCGCCTCGAAGATGTACAATGGGGCGATGAGCCATGCCGTTCCCAACCCTCACCCCCACATCAATCAATCGAGGTTCAAGTGAGAATTAACAAGTGGAAGAGGACAGAATTATGCGCCACTCGAAGACTGGAAAAACAGCATATTTCCAATTGAAAAATGTTATTTTCAATACAAATACAATTATGGAAAGTAGAACAGAATATCGAGAAGATTCACCAAATTCACTCCCGCCATGATCCCGAGATTGAGCTTCGGAAAAAGCACATGATAAGGAATCGATTTTCCGTCTCTTCAATTGAAATATAGATTCTTTTGGACCCTGGATGCGCTGCCTTCCTGCGATCATCATTTCGAATGATATGAATGGAGTTTTTCGAATGGAATCCCTATTGAAAATAAAATTATACGACATTGGTTAAAAATATGATTTTGAGTGATTTTCAATTGACTTTCACACGAATTATACGACAAATGCAATTGGATTTCACTTTGAAATCGGGAAAGAGTATATAGCCCTTCAAGGAAACGAGGGAATAAGTCGGGTGGACCCCGACACAAGGAGATGGGAAAAATGCCGAACGACAAATATGACATCCAGGAGTTACTCCAAAGGGATGTTTACGTGAATGATAAGAAAGTAGGAACGATTGTGGGTGAACGACACCACCCGAATGAAGCTCGAGTTCGATCGATGCGGATTCAGGTGGATGCTGGCGTCGCTGATGAATTCATGCGCAAGCCAGCCGAGCTCGCACCACTGCCAAAGGAACTGGTGCACAGCATCCGAACCGACGGCACTGTCAAACTTTCGAAGTCAATGCGTGAATTACAGCGACGATGGAGAGACACCGTCCGAATTGATGAAAAACTGTACGCACCTGATGAAATGCTCGATCGAGCGGTTCTTGACAACCAAGGCCGAGAAATCGGCGTCATCACAGATCTGTTCAAAGTGAAGCGCACCTACAAGGGCGTCATCGTCAAGACACGAGTGAGCATCCAAAAGGAATTTGGCGTCGAAGCAACATTGCGCGTTCCAATTACAGCGTTCTCACGTACCCGTGAGCGCCTGGATGAAGTCGTGCTCTCGCGTACTTTTGACAAGGTCCTTTCGTTGCCGTCGTACATCACTATCAACGAGATGGACGACGAAAGCGAGTGAGTTTTCACCCACTCGACTCGGCCCTTGCTGCTCCGTCAATCTTATGACGGGGAGGTCTGTCGGCCGGTTTGCAGTTGCGCGGGTAGCTTAGTCGGTTGGAGCACCCGGCTGATAACCGGGAGGTCGCAGGTTCAAGTCCTGCCTCGCGCACTTTAACCATACCAACCAGTCCGTTTTGTGGCACTGAACGATGTTTAACGATCAAAACCAGTCATTTCACCGAAGTGGCGCACGCCGTGTTTCACTCGCAAAGAACATGAAGGTCCGGCGCTGGGGCTCACTACGGGGAGAACATGGTCGTCTTGTCTGGAAGCAACGCGCGCCTGCTGGCGACTCAACTTGCAGACTCCCTCGGATGGGAACACCATTCGCTCGAAACTCGAAGGTTCCCAGACTCTGAGGGTTACATTCGAATCCCGAGTGAAGTAATCGAAGCCGTTCGAAAAGAGCCCGTTGTTCTCGTGTCCAACACATTTCCCGACTCAGGTATTGTCGAAACGCTCCTCATGCTCGAGGCCATCAATGATGTACGGAGAGGCAATTTGGAGAATTTGCGGGAAATTGGGCCTCAACAATTGGAAGATGTAGGCCCCGGAACCCTGCTTGCCATCCCATATTTCGGATATTCTCGACAGGACAAACGGTTCAAGCCAGGTGAAGCAATTTCTGCTCGAGCCATCGGCCACCTGCTTGCATCACGATGTGACGGAATTATTGTGTTTGATTTGCACGCCCCTAAGGTACTGCAAGATTTGCCCGTACCAGTTGCGTTTACTTCAGCCATGCCAGAGTTGGCAAAGCACCTCCAAGAAACCGTGAATCCAGATTTCATTCTTTCACCTGACAAAGGTGCCATCGATCGAGCTTCTGCAGTGGCTGAGACAATCAATTGTGAATTCTCTTACCTAGAGAAGACAAGAATCGATGCCCACACCATTGTCCATAAGGCCAAGGATTTGGACGTCGATGGAAAAATCGTCGCCATCGTTGACGACATGATCGCCACAGGCGGTACAATTTGCAGAGCGGCAGAAGCCCTACGAAGCCAAGGCGCCGTCGAAGTTCATGCTGCATGTTCCCACGGTTTGTTCACGGGTGGCGCCATTGCCAGATTGATCCGATATGTGGATGGTGTGCACGCCACAGGTTCGCTCGCAAACCCTCGCGATGTCATCTCCGGAGGCCCTGCCCTTGCTCGAGGCGTGAATGAACTGTTTGAGACCTTGGAATGGAACTGATTCGAGAGCAGTGGCCCGTTTTCCCCAACATATAAGCAAAGAAAAAGGGATTTTCTGACCCTCTTCACCTGCATCTTCCTTCCGTCGTGTTTATATCCGCGAGGTTCTGCGCAAGGATTGCCTTAACATGAGGAAGAAGTGATATCCAATGAGTGTACACGTGCGATTTGAAACCCCCGAAGAAGTATCTGACAAGATCTATGACATGCTGCAAGCCAACTCCAATGGCCGCCTGAAGAAGGGCAGCAATGAAGTGACCAAGACCGCCGAGCGCGGCACTGCTCAATTCATTGTTCTCGCAGTTGATGTGAACCCACCTGAACTCCTCGCTCACATCCCTTTGATCTGTGAAGAGAAAGGCATCCCATACGGATACGTCCCCTCTCAAGAATACCTCGCCAAGGAAGCTGGACTTCCTGACGGTGTCAAGACTGCATCCATCGCAGTCATGGAAATCACCAAAGGCGCACAAGAAAAGTTCACCGATGTCGTTGAGATGATCAACGCACTCAAGGCTTGAACCTGAAGTTAGGAGGCGAAAATCATGAGCGAAGAACTCAACGGATGGCCAGCTGAAGTCGTCGAAATCGTCGGCCGCACCGGTATGACCGGTGAAGCAACTCAAGTCAAGGTCCGTGTAAACGATGCCCCAAATCCACGAGACGTTGGAAGAATCATCTCCCGTAACGTCCTCGGTCCAATTCGTGTCGGCGACATTTTGATGCTCAAAGACACCGGTCGTGAAGCCCGTAAGCTCAACTCGAGGTGAAGTGAATGCCAGAACGTAGAATCTGTACTTTTTCCGGTGAAGAAATCGAACCTGGCACGGGCATGATGTTCGTCCGCCGTGACGGCAGCGTCATGTGGTTCAAGAACTCCAAGGCCCGCAAGAACATGGTGAAGCTCAAGCGAAACTCTCGCCGTGTCAAGTGGACTCGCCACTTCGTCAAGGGCGGCATTCAGTGATCCTGAATCCCTGACCGCTCGCAACCAATACCCACCATCGGTGTTTTTCTTTTACCCTGTGCGGCCGTATGGCTCATAAAGGGGGGTCCAGTCGGACGGTTTGGTGAACACCATGGAAACAACCTATGTTATGATCAAGCCTGACGGCGTACAACGCGGACTTATTGCTGAAATTCTGGGTCGATTCGAGCGCAAGGGCTTGAAACTCGTCGGATTGAAATCCGTCGTCCCAAGCCAAGAAACTGCAGAAGCACACTACGAAGTCCACAATGAGCGTCCGTTCTACCCAGGGCTCATCAAATTCGTCACCTCTGGACCTGTTGTCTGCATGGCATGGTCTGGCAAAGACGCCATCACCGTAGCTCGAACCCTCATCGGTTCAACCAACGGCCGCGAAGCATCCCCTGGAACCATCCGAGGCGACTTCGGCATGGACATGGGCTTCAACATGATTCACGGATCTGACGCTGCAGAAACCGCTGCGTTCGAACTGGGCCTCTGGTTCCCAGAAGGCCTCATGGAATGGGACCAAACGATCACCGCTTGGGTCTACGAGTGAGTGCAACCCCAACAAGGGGCTGAGGTGAAATCATGGACGAAACCGAACAGGATTCGCCAGATGCTCCCCCTGTTGAGCGAGGCCACAATCGGCAACCAATCGTGTCCGTTCTCGGCCACGTAGACCACGGTAAAACCAGCGTACTGGATTTGGTTCGTTCCATTGGCAGCGAACGTCAAGCCAGCGTTATGGACCGTGAAGCTGGCGGCATCACACAGCACATTGGTGCAACTGAAGTCCCTGCGGATGTTCTCAACAAAACGTGCGAAGCCATGATGGGTGGGAAGAAATTCAAATCACCAGGATTGTTGTTCATCGACACACCTGGCCACCACTCGTTTGTCAGCCTGCGAAACCGTGGCGGCTCCGTTGCGGACATTGCTGTGCTTGTCATCGACGTCATGGAAGGACTTCAGCCACAAACGATCGAAAGTTTGCATACACTGAAGGAAACCCGTACTCCATTTGTCATTGCGTGCAACAAAATCGACAGAATCCATGGATGGCGCACAAAGCATGGACGCTCATTCATGGAATCTTTCAAAGAACAACGAGAAGATGTACGTTCCTTGTTTGAAGATCGCTACTGGAAACTTCTTGGGCAATTCTCAGAACATGGATTCAACATTGAACGGTACGATCAGATTCGTGACTTCCGTCAAAATGTCGCTCTTGTACCAATGTCGGCGAAGGATGGCGAAGGCCTCCAAGATTTGTTGGCCGTCACCGTTGGTCTTGCAGAGCGATTCCTCGAAGACCGATTGACAGACACGCTTGGTGCAGCTGAAGGAACCGTGCTTGAGATGCGCGATGAAGTCGGCATGGGCAAGACGATTGACGTCATTCTCTACCGGGGCGAACTCAAGGTTGGTGACAAGATCATGGTCGCTGCAAACGACGGCCCTTTCGAGACCCACATCAAAGGACTAAAGCGTCCAAAAGGCATGGCTGAAATGCGAGATGCTGGCAAAAGGTGGGTTAATTTCGACAGCGTCGAGGCGGCATGTGGTGTGAAGATTGTCGCTCCAAAACTCGAAAACACAATCGCTGGAACCACGCTGTATTTGGCCAACACACCAGAACAAAAGGAAGAGGCTGAGAACGCAATTCGTCAGGAATGGCGAGCCATCTTTGACTCCATGCCAATCATGTGTTCGAAATGCAGCGAGGTGTTTCCTCGCGTCGATTTCAAAGCACACACAAAGAAGGGACCTTGCCGAGGTGCCGAAGAAGAACGTAAGGGCGTGGTCATCAAGGCAGACACCGTTGGCGGTTTGGAAGCCCTCGGGTTTGAATTGGCCAAATTGAAAATCCCTGTTCGCCAAGCCACCGTTGGCCCTGTCAACAAGCGAGACATTCTCATGGCGAAGTCTGCACAAGATCCTCTCAACAAGGTCATCCTCGGATTTTCCGTCAAAGGTAATTCAGAGGTCGCTGATGCATTGAACGATGATGACTCCGAAATCAGATTCTTCAGTGGCAGCATCATTTACCACATCTTGGATGCTTACGAGGCATGGCGAGAAGAAACGGCTGAGAAAATGGCCGCTGAACTTCGTGAATCGCTTGTCTATCCTGGTCGACTGCTCTACCTCAAGGATCACACCTTCAGAGCAAAGGGCCCAGCCATTGTTGGCATGCGCGTGCTCGGCGGTCGCGTTCACATTGGACAGCGTTTGATGAAACTTGATGGCACCCCTGTTGGTCAAATCAAAAGCCTCAGAACACGGGCATCAGATGACGTCAAGGAAGCAAATCAAGGCGATGAAGTTGCTGTAGCCATCAATGGACCTACCGTTGGAAGGCACATTGAGGAACTGGATGAATTCTATGTTGATGTCCCAGAATCTCATGCCAAGCGATTGAAGAAGATTGAACTCAATCCAGTGGAACAAGAAATATTGGATGAATTGATTCGCTTGCACAGGAAGGAAAACCACTTCTGGGGACGTTAAGTCGAACGCTCCATCCTTACTTGGGCTGACACTTTGTTGACTTGTCACCCCCTCACATTCATATATGGAAGGGCGCGGTTGTGAACTTGTCCTTTGGAGGCCTTACCATGGAAGCAGGATTCACAGCAGCACCCGCAATGGGTCAAAACCCCGGCGCTCAAGATTTGATTGGCACAGTTTCCGCCATCTCAAACAGCCTCATGAACGAAGTCAGCAAGGTGATCATTGGAAAGAATGAGAACTTACGCCGTGTCACCGTTGGGATTCTCTCCAACGGGAACATCCTTCTCGAAGATTTTCCTGGATTGGCCAAGACATTGCTGGCAAACACCTTCGCACAAGCGCTCGGATGCAAGTTCAAGCGTGTGCAATTCACGCCCGATTTGCTCCCGTCAGACATCATGGGGACCTACATGTACGACCAAAAGGCTGGAGAGTTCAAACTCCGTGCTGGTCCTCTGTTCTCCAACATTCTCCTTGCTGACGAGATTAACCGTGCTCCGCCAAAGACACAGGCAGCGCTTCTCGAAGCAATGGAAGAAAAGCAAGTGACCATTGAGGGTATTACCCACAAACTCCCAGCTCCTTTCGTTGTCATCGCAACACAAAATCCAATCGAGCAAGAAGGAACATACCCGCTCCCAGAGGCGCAAATGGACCGTTTCTTGATGAAGATGAGCATGGGCTACCCAGACCGTGCTGAAGAAAAGGCAATCCTTGCCCGACGCAAGTTGCGAGGAAAGGATGGCCACGATGTTCAACAGGTGACCTCGCCAAAGAAGGTCGTCGCCATGCAGAAGGCACTGGAGACCGTTCACGTCGATCCGGCAATCCTCTCCTACATCGTCGAAATCGTTCAACGAACACGTGAAGACCACCGTGTCACCAACGGAGCATCGCCTCGTGCATCCCAGTCCCTGTTCAAGACTGGCCGTGCCGCTGCTGCAATCGCTGGACGAAACTACGTCATTCCTGACGACATCAAGGGCATTGCATTGCAAGTCATCTCCCACCGTATCAACATGAAGCCAGAAGCAAAGATTCGTGGAATCACCGGAATGCACATCGTGCGAAAAATCCTCTCGGAAGTTCCAGTCCCGGTCATCCAACCGGCTTGATGTTTGGACCGTTGTGGTTGCATTCAAAGAGGAGAACGACTCTCCTCCACATGTCAGAGGAGGTGAAGAGTTGAATCCGTACAAAATGGTCATCGCCGTAGCGAATCAAAAAGGCGGTTGCGCCAAAACCACGACTGCGGTCAATCTCGCAGCTGCGCTCGCAAAAGGTTCGAAGCGCCAAGGGCTTCCAAAAGCCAAGGTGTTGCTGATCGACTTGGACCCCCAAGGAAACTGTGCAACCTCGTTCGGTGTTGAGAAAAAGAACGTCAAGAAAACCTCCTACGATTTGCTCACCAATGACTCGGGTGAAGAATTACCGCTGATGGAAGAGTACCTCATTGGTCCAAAAGAGTTGACTGAATCAATGCAAGACGCCTGGAGTTTACGAAACAACAACAAGAAAGCACCAGACAGTGTTTCGGTTGGCCACCTCTGGCTTTTGCCCAGCGACATCCACCTCTCTGGTGCAGAAATTGAATTGAGTCACAAAATTGGTCGAGAAACAAGGTTGAGAGAGGCGCTCATGCCAATCATTGACGAATTCGATTACATCATCATCGATACACCGCCTTCCCTTGGTTTGTTGTCGATCAACGCCATGTGTGCAGCCAATTGGGTGATGGTTCCGGTCCAAGCTGAATACTATGCCCTCGAGGGATTCAGTATGTTGATGAATTCAATCAAGATGATTCAACGCAGGATCAATCGAAATTTGAAAATTTTTGGAATTGCCATGACCATGGTCGATGCACGTTCCAAACTGAGCCGCCACGTGTGCGACGAAGTCAACAAGAAGATGCCAAACAAATTGTTCAAAACCACAATTCGCAGGCTTGTCAAGGTGGCTGAAGCACCATGGAGTGGCGCACCAACCGTGCTGCTCAACAAGCCGACCAACTCTGGCGCTGGTGCTGGTTCCCTCGAATATTGGACCTTGGCAAAGGAATTCCACAAGCGTGTGCAAGAAATGCGCAGGGAGTTTGGCGTCAATGAAGAACCCCGTCTTCTCAGATCCCGAAAGAACCGCTGATTCCAGCGTGCTGAGTCCTCCTAAAGAGGTCTGAAAACCACACTTTCAGGTTTGCATCCTTCGCGGGGGTTAAGTAGCCTTGACAATGGAGTCACGAGCAGGGATTGCAATGACTGGTGAAGGAATGACGTCTGTGAGCGTCAGTTACGAAGTCCGACGACAACTGAACACCATGCGCAGCACGAGTGGCCATAAGAGCGTCAATGAATTGCTCTTAGACATGGTCCGTGCCCACAAAATCGCTAAGATGAACGGGGAGATTGAAACCCTCCGTGAACGAATGAAGGCGGTTGCTGATGTCGAGGTTGAACACCTCGTCGATCGACTCAACTTGGCTCCATTCAAGGTGTGATCACATGATGGAATGGCGACCTCCTGGCTACGAGTTTGATGCTCGTAATTTGGTCCGTGCCCTGTTCAGTGAAAACACCGACGAAGGCAAGTTGCTGGAGGCTGCTGCTTGCGGGCATGTGGAAATCTTCGCTCGTTCAACTGCTTGGAATGGTGTCCTATGGCTGATTATGAACACGCTCAAGCAGGATGGAAAGCCTGTTTACTCTGGCGAAGAACTTGGCGCCTTGCGTGAATCCTTGCCAATCGTCTGGCGATAGAGTTCAAGGCTCGAATCACTTTTGCTTATCGAGCCATTCTTGGCCGTACCATTTCCATTGATCCATTGTCCATCCATCGGGAAGTCCTGAGGCGGGCAAAGGTGGACCCGCGCTTGGTGTCTCTGCCACTTCTGGTGCCGGCGTTTCTGGCTCAGCCTTTGGTTGGGTTGGCATGCCTGCAATGTCCTCGAGGCTGTCTTCCTCTCCATACAGCGAGGAGGCATCAATGGTTGTGGATGGCTCGTCTGAAGCATCAAGATCTTCATCTTGAACTGTGAAGTCGAGGCTCGCCACGTCATCATCCCACGCTGCATCAGATTCAACACCACCTTGGGCAGACAATCCAGCCGTTCCTTCGAGTGCTTCTGCTGATGCTGAATTGGTTTTGCTCTTTGGTGCAAACGGTGTGCCGTAGATTTTGATGTTCTTCTGTGCCCGACGACGCTTGCTGAGTGCAGCAACGGCCACAATGACCACTGACAGACCAGCAAAAGCGACAAGACCAACGCTGATGACTTGCTTGAGCGTGTTAGAGTCAACTTCGCCGCCATCATCCAACAAGCCTGCGTTTTTGCTGGCGTTCCATGCAGCGTAGGAATAATCTGTTTCGTTAATTCCCTTGCTGCGACCGAGGTAGGATTGGTACGCATCGCTGCGCCAGCCCATGCATGCATCGCTAAGATCATCGAAGTTGAGCAAGCAATGATCTTGTTCGGTTTGAATGAGTGGGCGTGAATCGTCGTAATCTGCGTTTGAACCGACACCATCTTTGTCATTATCGAAGTGCTCGGAAGGATCTTGATCCATGCCTATCGATTCAGTGCGGTCAACCCATCCGTCGCCATCGAGGTCCGCACAACCATATGAAGGAACTTCGATGAAGCCAATTGCGGCGGTTGCATTCGGTATCCAGGCCCGGGTCGAATTGCCGAGTTCCCACGGGCAAGCATCGGGGAGCTGACCAGTGGTGTTGTCGCCAAAACCATCGCCATCTTGGTCCAGCCATTGAGTGCCTTGATTTGGCAAAGCATCGGCGCCGAGTTCGATACCAAAGGAATCATCTGGATTCGAATAACCATCCAAATCTGAATCAGTGCAACCAAAACGGTCGTACTTTGAAAATCCATTTTGTGTTGGGCATGCATCAGGCATTAGCCCATTCGGGTTGTTGCCATATCCGTCTTGATCTGTGTCTTCCCATTGCGTTGATTCGTCAGGGAACATGTCTCCATCTTGCCCTTGGACGTTGTCGCCATAGCCATCGCCGTCTCGATCCTGCCACTGGTCCGGGTTGTTAGGAAACAAGTCGCCTTCTGTCCCAGCAGGGTTATCGCCGTGCCCGTCACCATCTGCGTCGAGGTATTGGGTTCCATCTTCAGGAAATCGGTCGCCGTTGAACCCGTTGAGGTTGTCACCGTATCCATCCATGTCAGCATCCGCCCATTGTGTGATTTCCGCAGGGAATGCATCGTTTGTGTCGGTGACGCCGTCCCCATCCGAATCCAAATCATACAGGCGAATCTTGGAGTAGGAAAGGAATGATGTCACAATGTAAACTTGACCCGTGTAGTCGGTTTTGCTTCCAACCACAGGGCCTTGCGAGGTGTACGTTTCCCCTTCGGTAAAACTGTCCCCATCAATCATGGTGACTTTGCCGTTTTGAGTACCTGCGACGTAGGTGCTGTTGTCCACCTCTTCAAGGTGAACAACCGATGAACCATGGCTCAAGGAAAGGGTTTCTACAGCCCATGAATTGGTGTTGTACCGGTACACCGCACCGTTTGCAGAACCTACGATGAGGTTTCCATCATGATCCTCAATTAAGGCATTCACAATGCCCCCCGGCTCATTCAAGCTCGTGAGCGTTGTACCGCCGTTATCGGCAATGGTCACTGTGGAATCAATTCCACCCATCGCTATTCGACCATCTGCAAGGACGATGAATGAGTTGAATCCGCTCTGAATTTGAGGTGAATAAATTCCAGTGGCCCCTTCACTGTCGTACTCTTCTGCTCGACGGCGCCCTCCGAAGTAGGCAAGCCACAGGTCGCCTTCACTGTCCCAATCCATGTCGTTGACTCGTTCTGAGGTCGAAATATTGCGGTTTGCAATTTGGAGTTCCATATGGACAACAAACACGCCCTCATCGTGGGCAACAGCCGTCAAGAGTTGGGCATCATCGAGGCGTGCCCCGTTAGCAGTGACGTTCAGATCAATGGTCCAAAGCGGAACGAGGATGCCGTTGCTGAACGCATTCACGCTGAGGTTTCCTTCCCCATCAACGGTCAGTACCTTACCATCATTCATCATTTCCCAGTGAACGAGTTTTACGGAAGTTTGGTGTGTGTAGCCTGCATCAATCAAGACCACGTCCGATGCTGCAACCGCTGGAGCGAATGCAATCAAAGGAAGCATTGTGAAGGCGATGAATACCGCAAGAAATCGGTTCATGGCTTCCCCACACCCTCAATCAATATGAAGGAGCCGATGCTTGGTGTAGCAGCGTTCAGGCTCAAGCATCTTCATCTTCTTCCTCTGAATTTTCCTTCTTCACAGGGTTAATTTTCAGAGGTGTCAAGCGACGAACAGGAGTGAGTGTAGCCGTCGAGGGTTTGTCTTCCGTTGATGGCGACTGGCCTCGAGCAATGGTTGGAGGTGCTCCTCTCGCCTTCTTTGGAACGAGTTGTGGAGGCACGGGTTTGAGCGTCGTTGTCTTAACGGGTTCAGGTGCTGATGCTGGTGACAACACGGCGGTGATTGGTCGGAGCATGGCCGATTCAACTTCTGCTGCCTCTGTAACCTCTTCCACTTCGCTTTCAAACGCCTCAACAACTGCCTCTGCTGGTGCATCAGTTGCTTCGACAACCGGTTCAACTTCAGACTCGATCGGTGCAATTTCTTCTGCGACGGCTTGCTCGAGTTCTGCAGTGGATGCTGGAACTTCCGCCACTGACGCATCGCTGGTTTCGGAGGTCGGTAGAGGGATGGCCTGAACTTCAGGTGTCACATTCGGTTGAACAAGTTGGTTGACCGGCTGCAGTGGGGTGCGGACGACCTTTGGCTGGATTGGTTGGATGAGTTTTGGCGCAGATGATGCACCGAGCGGTGCCTTGATTGGCTTCACAAGAGGTGAGCCTGGCATGGCAAGTGGTTTGCTGCTGGTCGCTGGGGCGCGCATGCCTGCAAGACCCATCCTCGGTTGTGCCGGAGCTTGACCGCCAAGCATACCGCGCATTGGTCGTCCTGCTGCGGCTCCTAAAGCGTCTGGGCGAGCGCCCAATGCGGATGGATCCATACGAGGCGTTGCTTGGCTTGGCGCATTCTGGCCAGAGATAGATTGCATCCACATCTGGCGCTTCTCAGCCCTGGTGTCGGTGGTTTGGAGTTCTCGGTATTCAGCCTCACGGGATTGGTATGTTTCCTCGTCTCGGTCGAGTTCACCTTGGACTTGCTTGGTCACAGCGTCTCGCATCTTGTCCTCTGCCATTTCCTTGAATGCGTCCATCTTCTCGGTCAAGCCTTGGAGACGGTTGCGAATCTCAGCCCGCTTGAGGCCAAGTTGTGCCTCAATCTCAGCACGAATGTGAGCCTCACGCTTTCGAACATCGATGAGTGCTTTGTTTCGCATGATCTCTTCGCGCTTGTCGAGTTGGCGTTCAAGTTGAACAGCGACTTCCTCTTCCTTGCGCTCACGGAAGGCATTGAGGCGCTCCTCCATGTCCACTTCAAGTTCAAGCGAAGTTTCTTCCTTGAGCAAATCCAAGTCGGTCTCAAAGGTCAAACGCTCATTGCGCAAACCTGCATCGACTTCGGACATGATGGCCTTTCGTGCTGAGGCTTCACGGGATTGGAATTCAAGTTCAAGCCGCTCGGACCAGTCGGTCTTCTTGGCATCGTACCGCGTCTCGAGTTGCTCACGAAGTTCTGCCTCTCGCTCATAGCGGAAGCGAGCCAAGCGGTTTTGAATCTCAGCTTCTCGAGCGCTTCTGTAGGAAGTGAACTCTTCATCCATACGATGTTCAAGTTCAGCGTCCACGTCGGCCTTGAGGGTGCGGGAAATGTCATCGATAGCCTTGGAGAAGGTGATGTCGTATTTTTCCCGGAGACGTGACTTTCGCTCTGCCAAGCGTTCGGAATGACGTGATTCAAGTTGTTGTTCAATCTCGACGCGAACCTCATCGCGACGGCGTGCGATGGCAAGTTCGACATCTTCACGCATGCGTTCCTCGAGATCTTCGGTTTCTTGACGAAGCCGACCCTCAAGTTCAGATTGGAGTTGCTCAGCGATGTCCTCTTCCAAACGGAGGCTTCGGCGTTCATACTCTGCCTTGAGTCGCGCCTCTCGTTGCTTGAGACGGGTGCGGAGTTGTTGCTCCAATCGAGTGCGAATGCCCCTTCGGAGTTGCTCTTCACGTTCTGCGAGGCGAGCGTTGTGACCCTCTTCAAGCCGTGAGATTTCATTGGCTTCCATCTCTTCGAAGCGTCGTTCCATTTCAGCCTGAATGTTCGCTTCAATCTCCCGAATTCGGTGTTGCAGTTGTTGATTAAAATCAAGGGAAAGGCGTTCTTTCTGAATGTCGAGCCTTTGTCGATGTTCGTCGTGGAGTTGCGATTCAATCTGAGCCTTAAGTTGTGTTTTGTGCTCTTCCAGTCGGCGGTCTTGCTCAACCTCGAATTGGTCTTTCATGGCATCGAGTTGTCGATGCAATCGAAGGTCGAGTTCGTTTCGCATTCTGGATTCTTCGCGGGCCAGAGCATCGTGCTCAAGCATGCTTAGGTCTTGCTCCATCGCTTCTCGCATTTCCTTTTCCAATTGATCGAGGGTCAGCTCGTGCTGGACAGCAAGGTCAGCTGCAAGCGCATCTTGCATGGCTGATACTCGCTCTGCAATCGCTTGTTGTCGCAACCTGCGTTCCCGGCGAAGGTCAGCACGAAGGCGTTCTTCTTGGCGGAATCGTGCCGATGTCATGGTCGCTTGGTCGAGCGATGTTGAAGGAGTGGAGGTAAATTGGGAACGAAGCGCTGAGAGAGCCACCTTGTCAGCGTTTTCACGCTTCTTACGGGCAGCATCGAGTGCCTCAGTACTCTTGCTTGCGCTCGGTAACATCGTATCCCATCCACTGTTTCATGCACTTCTCATCATAGATAAGGAGCGCGACGGGTGAAGGCCACAGGAAGGCTGTTTTGGAGGGGTGTTCCTCTCTCCAAAGCCGTCGTATGTTCAGGCTTGGTTTGAGAAATGAGGCACTTTAAAATTTGACATTGAAGGCTGTGCTGCACGCAGGGCAGTCAATCCTTCGTTCGCCAGGTTTTCGCTTCATTCGCAATTGGCGATCACAACCTGGACAGGTGATTTCGACTTTAGGGATGTGCGGTGTTAATGTGAAATGATGGGTGCATGAAACACACTTGAGGTGGGCAGGTCGCTTGTTGACGCCCACGATCAAAACCTTGCCACATTCAGGGCAACCGACTTTTTCTTGTTCCCACTTCTTTCGAGTGATTGGATGGTCGATTCGAACTTTTGCAGAACACAGTTTGCATTGGAGAGTTCCAAGACCGCTCGGCAACAAGCCCCCACATTTTGGGCAACTCAATGCCGGTGGTGAGATTCGAGATTCAACCGTTGACTCTTCGCTCATGTTTCCGCCTCCGTGTCTTTGTTTTTGATGTCTTCCACACACACATTGCTCAGCGTTTCTTGGCAATTAAGACAATGCTCTCGGGTAAAAAGTTCCATGGCAGATCAAGGTGAATCCCATGTTGCTTTGCAAGAAGTTCCAGCATTTTCTTGGCACCAACTTGATCCCTCGAGCCACCCAATTCAAGGACACGAACTTCGCCGCCGTGATCCACTGCATCAAGCACGCCTTTTGGCAATGTTGTGGTCGAGGATGCAGCAGCTGATTGAGCGGCTGGTGCGGGTTGCTGCACAGCCTTTGAAGCTTGGAGGAGTTCTGGAAGTTCCACTTTTGCAGCAATTCGCCACCATCGAGCTCTCCCTTGGTCGCGGTGGTTTTCCACCAAACCAAGAGACGCCAGTTTCTTCATGTGGTGATAGAGGTTGTACCGATCGACTTCCAGTTGGGTTTCGATTTGAACCGTGCTCATTTCATCAACGTGAGAAAGCGCAAGGTAAACCGCTCTGCGTGTGGGGTGGGCGAGGGCTGTCGTGACTGGGTCTGCTCGTACTCTGGCCATGTGCTCACCATACGGGAAGAACCCGCTCTATGGTTTGAAGATGCCGCGTGGGGCTTGACTCAGGATGACAAGCGTGTAGCAAGCATTGAGAAGGCTTTCTTGGTGTCGCTCCACAAAGAGACGAAGATGTTTCGCAGCAACTTGATTGCACCTTCTGTGCCCGCAAGACGCGCACCATTGAGGATCACAAGAATCACGGATGCCTCGTGAATGAGGACACCCACCCACAACTCATCGTACATCTGAGCGATGACCGCACCAACGAGTGCCATGGTGATGCCGACGCTGATGACAAGGTTCCCAATCAGGATGTTTTGGGCGCGTCGGGCGAGGTCAATCAGTTCGGTCAACATCTGAGGATTGTCTCCTGGAACCAGGACATCAGCCGCCTCGAGGTTAACGGTTTCACCGCTTCCAACTGCAACCCCTACATCTGCGACGGCAAGCGCTGCGGCATCATTGAACCCGTCGCCAACCATCATGGTTACGTGCGTTTGTGAACGACCCCGAACCCATTCGACCTTTTGCTCAGGTGATAAGCCACCATGAGCAGAGGTTTCAGGTAGACCAACGCTCTTGGCAAACGCCTTGACTGCTGCTTCGTTGTCACCTGAGAGAATCTCGACAGTGATGTTGCGCTCAAAGAGCGATGGAATGAGCAAATGGCTTCCGTCGAGGGTGTCGTCATGGATGAAGGTAAACAACGCCAATGCGTTTCCATCCCGCGACAATAGACTCGCACCATGACCTTCCTTTTCTGCTGCAGCGTACGCATCCTTGATTTCCTTCGGTACCGTAACACCGAGACCTTTGGCTCGATCGTATCGAATGAAGGCTACATCTTTGCCGCCTACCTTTCCACGGACACCAGCCTCAATATCTGCGATGACATTGACTTTTGTCGCCTCCAACCCTTCCTTGCGGACATACTCCATCACCGACATGGCGTAAGGGTGGGAAGAGCGAGCCTCTAACCCTGCGGCCAGTTTCAGGGCTGAATCCCTTCGTCGTCCCTTTGCGAGGACAACTTCTCCAATTCTTGGTTTTCCAGAGGTTAAAGTTCCAGTTTTGTCGAGCAACACGTGGTTGACATTTGAAAGGCGTTCAATTACATCGCCTCCACGGGCAATGGCTCCAATGTGAGCCGAGCGTGCAAGCGCGGCAGCGTGTGGCACAGGCGTGGCCAAGAGCAGCGCACACGGGCAGGCAACAACCCACAGAAGGAGGATAATCTTCCAGTCCTCAGGGAACATTAACCACCACACGGCAAAGGCTCCAAACAAAACGATGGGCACCCAGATGGCAGTGAATCGTTCAATGATGCTGTGCAAGCGGGGGGGTTCTTCTCGGAAGGTATGAACTGCATCGATGAGGCCTGACAAGCGAGTGTCTTCGCCCACGGCGGAAACATCGATTACAACCGGACCACGTGCAAGGACAAGACCTGCTTGAATTTCGTCACCTTCTTTGATTTCAACTGGTACGGATTCTCCAGTGAGGGGCGCTTTGTCCAACGCACCGAACCCTTCCACGATGCGCCCATCTGCAGGAATCAGTTCGCCGCTTCGAATTTCAAGTTGATCGCCAATTCGGACAAGTTCGATTGGGACTTCTTCATATTCGGCACTGGGATCTGGAAGAGCGCATCCATCAGCGCCGAGTGTTGGGCTCGATGAGGCCATGGTCAGCGAGAACGTACCCGATGCAACCGCTTGGGCAATGCCTTTTTTGGCGGGTGTAACCCCTGTCAGCCTGCGTGCTTTTCGTGGAAGACGATCGAGCCCGCCCTGCATGGCATTACGGGCTTGAAGGAGAGCGTCCCCTTCGAGGTGAGCCGTGAAAGCAACCAAGATCGCTACGATGAGTGCTTCTTCCCACATTCCCAACACAGCGGCACCAATCACGGCGAGACTGGTCAGTACCTGGAAGCCCATTTGCCGGTTTGAAAGCGAAGCGAGTGCTTCTTTGAACATTTGACTGCCACCAATGGCTAAGCCGGGAATTGCAATTGCACCAAGCAACATTTCGGGCCAGCCGAGGATTTCACCGAGAAGAACGAGGCCAAGCAAGGGAAGCGCAATGCCCCCACCAATCAATCGCCATTGGTCAGGTCGGATTCGGTTGGATGTTGCAGCGGTGAGTTTCACTGGAGCGCCTGTGATATGCTCAAGAGCGGCATTGCGTTTTTCGAACAATTCAGTTGAAGCGTCTGGAGCCAATTGCAGAATAATTCGGTCCTCATCGCTTAGCTCGACATCCAGCACACCTGGTTGTTGACGGAATAATTTGGACACCTTCCGAAGTTCGATTCCGTTTCTTGTAGCAACTGAAGAAGCCTTGACTCCAGAAAGTTCCTGATGTTCGACATCCGGTGCGTGCCCTAGTGAGCGCAAAACAGAAGAGACTTCTGCTACATTCCCGTACTCCAAATCGATTTTGAAGCGAACCGTTCCTGCTGTTGCAGAGACATGAATGTCGTTCGCTTGGTGGAGTGTGTCGAGGGCCCGCGTGGCCTTACTAGCGCAGTCTGGGCAATCCATCCCGAGCAAAGGCCACCCTAACTCATAGGTGCCCGTGGCTTGTTGAACCAACGAGGTGTCGAGAACCTCTGCATCCAATACTGCCTCTGGTTCCGGTTTGTTGGTTTTCCGAGGGGACTCTTTTCTTGCACGAGGGGCTTTTTTTGGCACTCTTGGTTGCTTCGCAACCGGTGCCTCTTCCTCGAGGGAGAGGAAGATGTCGTCGTCCGCTCCACTGTCCATGAAGTTCGGGAGGCGGCGACCCAAATAATGCCTGCCCTTCTTCATGGTGCGAAGGATGAACTGCGTGAGATGAGGAAGCCAATCTTTACGCCAACATCTTTCCTCGCAGGGATATGCAGTGGCTCCCTACAGGTTGGCGACCAAAGGTGGTTGCTGTTGACATCGATGGCACCCTCACAGACGGCATGAAGCAGTTGGACACTGGGGCTGTTGAAGCACTTCGGAGGTTGGAAGCTGCTGGGATTCCTGTTGTGCTCGCCACTGGCAACGTGCGCGCCATTACATACGGGCTCTGGCGGTTTTTGAAACTCAGTGGCCCAATATGCTGTGAAAACGGAGGGGTCCTCTGGCACAAATCATGGGGCGAACCGATCGTTCGAGCCGATGGAAGCGAAGCGAAACGAGCGGCGGAATGGCTCGGAGAAAAAATGGAAGGTTTGGACCCAAATGGAATTCAAACAAACTGCTGGCGAGAAAGCGAATGGTGCCTCTTTCCAGACGAAGACTTAGCCACTGTTGAGAGGAACATCGCATCGAGTGAGTGGTCACATCTCTCGGTTGTGCGGACAGGCTTTGCGATTCACTTGATGGAACCTCACCTCTCCAAAGGCACCGGGCTTGAGGTGATGTTCAAAAAAATGGGATGGTCGCCTGAAGACTTACTCTGCGTAGGCGATGCACCCAACGATTTGCCAATGTTCGAATATGCTCATTGGTCGATCGCTGTCGGCGGCGCTTTCGATGTTGTCAAGGCGGCTGCAGATGTGGTTTCACCACATCCACACGGCGCCACCTTTGGCCCGCTGGTGGATGCAATTCTCTCTGATGGTTCGATTACAGAATAAAGCAGGACTTTTCTGAGTCCGAAAAACAGTCCTTGATATAGCCGGGCATTCGATGGATAGCCATGGCACTCGAATGTAACATTGACGCAGCAGGTAAGGCAGCACGACTCCGAGGCGGAATTGCTTCGCTCGCAGGTGGCCTGCTTCTAGCAGGAGGTCTTGCAACTGGCCTTCTTGACGGAACATTTTGGTGGCTCTCCACCGCAGGCGCTGTCTTCGGAGGCGCTTTTGCGATATTCGAAGCGCGTGCTGGATGGTGCGCTGTCCGAGCAATGGGCATCCGAACCCCGCTGTGAGTTCACTGCAAATCAATTTGATTCGCCACCTCAACGGTGTGCAACAGCAACAATGCCTGCGCATTAGCATGCTTGGGTAACGGGCGAGAAAATCATTCAATTGCCTCTGTGAAACGAAAGAACGCCTCACCTTGTGTGGGCGCCTTCGAGCGGACCAAGAGGGATGATCCGGAACGTGTTGATGTTCTGATGCGACCAGAAATAATGTGCTTTGATGTGATGCCAATGGCACGTTTCTTTGATGCCTGGCAAATCGATCATTCGCTCTACAAATGCCTGTAAATTCGGATAGTCGATAATCCGACGCAAATTGCACTTGAAGTGCACCACATAGACCAAATCAAACCGTGCAAGCGTCGGGAAGAGGCAAATATCTGCTTCAGTAAGCCGCCCTGCTCCTTCTCCAACCAACCAATCCCTTCCTTCGAGATGAGCTTCCAACTCATCCAGCCTGGCAAAAAGGGCAGTGACTGCTTCATCGTAAGCCGATTGCGTTCGTGCAAAACCAGATTTGTAGACGCCATTGTTCACAGCTTCGTAATTGGAATCAATCATCGCATCAATTTCCTGACGCAATTCTGGTGGGCAAAGTGTGGTGCCATTTCCAAAACCTGCTTGTGAAAATGCGTCAAACATCCTTACAATTTCACGGCTTTCGTTGTTGACAATCGTGCTGTGCTGTCGATCCCAAAGAACGGGCACCGTACCGATGCTTCGACCTTCGTTCCATCCTGCAAAGGCCCTGTTGTAAACGCCTTCAAGACTGGTTTCTCCATTCACTGTGTCGGCAGTCGCCCCTTCTTCCTCTGGATTAAAGGACCATGAACCATCTTGATTCATTCGCCAATCCACGACGTCGAAGGTGATGTGGTCTTCCAAACCAAGCAGCGTTCTTGTGATCAAGGTACGATGGGCCCACGGGCATGCATGAGAGACATACAGGTGATAGCGACCGCTTTCGACATCAAAGGTTCCGTCGGCTCCAATGTGGTCACGGAATTCACTCGATTTGCGTACGAATTTCCCGGCGTCGAACGCCTCAGTCCAGGCGCCTGCTTGCTCATCTGTTGGGTCCATGCTGCTGTCAAATCCCCGTGTGTTATTATGCAAACGGTTTCTTGGATGGTACCGGTTCAAATCGGTTGGTTCAAAGGAGTGGGTAGCGTCTGTATCGACCCACTGAAAGCCCTATATTTCAGAAATATCTATCGGATGGGTATCCGCAAAAACCCATTGATTCGTCTGTTAATCGTATACAACAAACTCTGATGCCCAAATCTTTCACTAGGGATTATGATGGAAAAAAAAGTCTTTCATCAACTATTTTGATTCAAAGTCTCACTCACGAAATTTTCGTTCATGTAGGTTTTTCTTTCCCATTTCTCAAACTCTTCTACCGTAAAGCTACCATCAAGAAAACCACCTCGAAACCGTTCCCATGAGCTGACTTTCATTACCCAATAACACTCAGGACAAATGGGGTCTTCGCCGTTACTTCCAGCTCGGACATGTTCCTCTAGATCTGCGTCTTTTACTTTGATGGGTTTCTTATTGCAATCAGCACAGTAAGCTGGCCGCATGAAGAAAGTAGGGCCAAATCGCTCCCTGAAATACTTCTTCGAAGACCTAAGTTTTAGGGGTCTAATGAACAATATATCCAAAATTCCCATGATTGTCCCAGAGTGTACCCTTTCTTTATGTATCCCTAAAGTAGTGTAGGTTTTCTACTTCAAATCGCAACGGCCCCCCATCCGCTCAGGGGTAATCGCATGGGTACCCTTTGCTCACCCAGCCATCGGCAAATGCTTCAC
>Ga0208972_1000166_pt1 | contig 25989 bp, 20 predicted proteins | sample AOAMet_48_BLW_10_2_FD_188232 | JGI IMG/M metagenome (GOLD analysis project Ga0208972, IMG submission 188232) | Ammonia-oxidizing marine microbial communities from Monterey Bay, California, USA - CAN11_48_BLW_10 (SPAdes) | ecosystem: Environmental > Aquatic > Marine > Intertidal zone | place...
CCGGTGGCCGCGTCAGGTGAGCTGAATTCGACCACCAAATTAGAGGTCACGTGCTGGGATTGTTTCCATGCAGGCCACAACACCTCGTGAATGGCCTGATGGATACCCTCATGCCCGCTAAAATCGCCGAAAGGCGGGCCGATTTTCCACACGCAGTCATCCCACCAGATCGAGAGAAATCGAGCGTAATCGCGCTTATCAAAACCATGGCAGTAATTACTGACCAGATCCTCAATCAGGCCTCGGCTTTCGAGGCGATCGATCTTTGCTGCTATTTCATCCGTCACTGAGAAATCCCCCTCTTGTCTCCACTCACTATGCGCTCGCTGGTCACCCGTTATTCAGTGCGCGCGTGTCACTCAGCTTTTAGATCGGTTGTCGCACCCTGGAAACCCCTTGGTGCAATTGATTTCCAGACGGCTTGCATCACTGCGACAATGCCCGCGTCACATATTTCGGATTTTCTTTTCGACCTGCCGGCGTGTTGTCCGCCCATCTCACAGGGGTTGCTCCCCACGCCGCTGCCGCGCCCTCTTTGAGCCGACCATATAGCGTTGTTCTCTGGCGGGGAAGTCGATTGCAGCTGCGGATGGCTTCCTGCATATCAGGCGGCGTCCACACTTGGCCATGAGTTGCGCCAGCCGCTCGCGTAATACTTTCGTTAATCAATGCGCCGCCCAAATCATTAGCGCCCGCGGACAACATCTGCAGCGCGCCCTGATGACCGAGCTTCACCCAGGAGGCCTGGACATTGGGAATCGCGTGTCCCAAGGTCAGCCGCAGCACCGCATGCATCAATAACGCCTCACGCCATGTCGGACCAGGCCTCGACCCCCCTCGACGATAAATCGGCGCACCTGCACTGACAAAGGGAAGCGGTACCACTTCCGTAAAACCTCCGGTGCGTTGCTGCAACGCCAATACTTGACGCCAGTGCCGCACCCATGAAGGCGCATCATCGACGTGCCCAAACATGATTGTCGCGGTACTGCGCAATCCCACACCGTGTGCCTGCTCCATAATATCGAGCCACCGCTGCGAGGTGACCTTGTCAGGACACAAAATACTGCGCACCCCCTCATCAAGCACCTCGGCTGCAGTGCCGGGCATAGACCGCAAGCCCGCGTCCTTCAGCATTTCCAAGAAGCGGGCCACTGGCAGCTGCAAAGTTGCCGCACCTTGGTCGATCTCGAGAGGGGAAAACGCATGAATATGGATATCGGGCGCAGCCTCTCTCACCGTCCGCACAATATCGAGATAGGTCTGTCCGGTGTAATCCGGATGGATACCACCTTGTAAACAGACCTCTGTGGCACCTAACGACGCCGCTTCCTGGACTCGTCGGTGAAGTTCTGCCGCGTCAATATCGTAAGCAGCGCGTGCAACTTCTACATCGCCGCCCCCTTTCGAAAAAGCACAAAACCGACAGCTGTATTGACAGACATTGGTGTAATTGATGTTGCGGTTCACCACATAAGTGACCTCGTCACCCACTTGCGTCTGGCGCAGCGTATCTGCCGCCGAACACACCGCATCAACCTCTGCACCGCGCGCAGAAAACAACGCCAACATGGCATTGTCGTCCACTGCTTCACCCCGCAGGCAGGCTTTGATCGCCTCAGCAACCGGCGCTGAAACGCCGCCTTCATTCGATCGCAAATAAGGAACCGGTGGCGTACTAGACTCACCCGCGCGCCAGTCATCCTCTCGTGCTAGACCATCCGCATCAGCGAGTTCCAGTGCAGCAGGCCGGATCGCTGGATCCATCCACGCAGGTTCGCGTAAATACCCTGGATAAACGGTCAACCGAGGCAATAGCTGTTTACTGCGCTCTGCCGTCGCGGCACGCAACGCAGACAAGCTGGGCCACGGTGCCTCGGGGTTCACGTAATCGGGGGTCAGTGGCGACACGCCCCCCCAGTCGTTAATCCCTGCATCGATGAGCTCCCCTAGCTGTCCGGAATTGAGGTTGGGCGGCGCCTGAATGCTAATCTCAATCGGCAATATCGCTCTCGCCTGTGCAATCGTCCAGATCATCTCAGCGAGTTCGAGATTGTCAGTGCCCGCCATTTTCGTGCCTGCTTTGGCGCAAAAATTCTGGATAATCACTTCCTGAATATGGCCGTAACGCTCATGCAGTCGGCGAATGCCGCGCAAATCCTTTAGCCGCTCTTCGCGGGTCTCACCAATCCCCACTAGCAAGCCTGTCGTCATGGGTATCTTGAGCGCACCGGCTCTCGCCAACGTCAGCCAACGTCGCCACGGTGCCTTATCGGGCGATCCGTAATGAGGCCCCCCTTTCTCGCTGAGTCGAACTGCGCCGCTCTCCAACATCAGGCCCATCGATGCGGCATAAGGCCTGAGCTGGGTCAATTCGTCTCGACTCATGGTGCCTGCATTAATGTGAGGCAAAAGGCCGGTTTCGGTCACAATGCGTTCTGCTACGGTAGCGACATAATCGACCGTGCTCACGTACCCTGCCTCGGCCAGCCACTCTCTGGCGGCGCGGTAACGCAACTCCGGCTTCTCGCCCAGCGTCAGCAGCACTTCTCGGCAGCCAGCACGCGCGCCCGATCTCACTGTCTCGAGAATGTTATCGATCGGTAAGTAAAGGTTCTCTAGCTGCGACGGTGTCTTGGCAAACGTGCAGTAGTGGCAAACATCCCGGCATAACTGCGTCACGGGAATGAATACTTTAGGACTATAGGTAATGCGGGCGCCGTAGTGCTGATCACGCAATCTCCGCGCGCGCGCAGAGCCGTCGTCGGTGTCGTGAACAACAACGCCTATCGCTCGCACCTCCGATATCGGTGCGCCATACCGCTCAATCTGATCTGCCCCCATAGGATTCCTATTTTACAGTGTTACCAGTGACTTTGAATAGCATTTGAGATCAAAGTTAAGATTCCCACGTCAGTGATTGGTCAAAATAAAAGCGCACGGCGATCGATTGCGCGCAAGACTGCTGCACGCGACCCAAGATCTGCATCACAACGGTTAGCATCATCTAGATATCCTGACACCACATCACGGTACTGCCTCCCAGACCAGCGGCTTCCACGCTGAGCAGCGACAGGTCCTCAGGCGAATCAATGTCGGTTGCAATGCCCGATGCTTGCACCGCTTCCCAGGAAGCACCCAAGGTCATGGCCGCTTCGCGATGACGGGCAAAACTTCGCTCACCAAACGACAACGCCAACGGTGTATCACGCGGCATCAACAGCGCATTCGTGCCGATCGAAGTTTGATCAGGACACAGGACAACGTCGACGCGTGAGGCCGCTGAAATCACCCTGGTTATGTCAACTCGCTGCAAAAAAGGCAGGTCTCCATGAATCAGCAATACGCTTTCGCACTCGGCTTTCGTCAGTGCCGCAGTGAGGGCATTGTTGAGGCCCTTCACTGCCAAGGCCGATTCCTGCCAAAGACAGAGATGAGGGTCTGCAAACTGTGCCACTGACCATCCCTCACCGCACACAATCGAGACTTTGTCGATTTCAGGATGCGACCGCAATTGCGACAGCACGTCGTCTGCCATCGCCATCACCAGTGACTGCCGTGCGACCTCGGAGAGCACACCCGCCAGGCGTTGCTTGGTCGACGATAAAGATTTCAGCGGGACGATCGCCTCAATCCCCATCACGACTCACTCGCAAGATCCGCTCGGCAAATTGCCGCGCACGCTCTGGGTCACTCATGACCGTGTCGGTCACGACAATGTTGGGGTGCGTCACGCGCATCGTATCAGCGAGCTCATGGTCTCGCTCGTCCCATACCCACACATCGATCAAACCAGGATAACGATCAGACATCCATTGCATCCAGCCGGCCGCCGACACTGACAATCCCAGCTCAGACATTATTTTCGCCGCAGGGCCTTTCAGCGCTTGCCCTTCCACGATCGGCGAGACAGCAATCACACGCCGAGCGCGCGTTTTTAGCAAGTTCGGCATGCCGGGCACGTCGAGAATTGGCGCTAGGCTTAAAAAGGGATTTGATGGGCCCAACACGACGTCGACCCCTCGACCTACAGCGTTCTCCAGTAGGCTAACCAGCGGCAAGGCGGGTTGGGCCGCCTCGATCCCCTCGTATCGAACCGCTATAAGATGAGGCTCACATCGATGTTTAACAAAATACTCTTGAAACGCCATCTCGCCTTCGGAGGTGATCACCCGTGTTCGCACCCGATCCTCGGTTGCCGGCATGATCGATGCCGCCGAAGTCACGCCTAATCGACGCGCCAATAACGCCGTCACTTCACAAAGGCCCAGCCCGTCTGCCAGCAACGCGGCGCGAATGAGGTGAAGCGCTAGATCTTTGTCCCCTAACTGGAACCAATCGGGGCCCCCTAGCTTGCTGAGCTCGGCAAAAACACCCCAGCTTTCTGCTTCACGACCCCAACCTCGCACCGGGTCAATTTGTTGCGATAGTGCATACAGGACGCTGTCGGTATCGGGACAGATCGCTAATCCGAAATGCTCAAAATCATCACCGGTATTGGTGACCACGCTGAACCGCTCACCGGCCGTCGCAACGTGTAACCCAGCCGCTAATCGCGCGCCGCCGCCGCCGCCACTTAACAGCAGTAGTTCGGCTTGTTCCTCGTCGCGAATCGATCCACTGGTCATCGAAACAGATCCTGTTCTGCTGGCCGCAATAGCACACTCGTGTTGGCCTGGTCATCGTGGCGTAGATCGCAGCCCTCCACCCACACCGCTGGCAACCCTTGATTTGTCTCGCCTTGCACCAGTGATGCCGCAGCGGCTAGGGCATCCGCGATCGCTGGTGCGGTCACCTTCATCACTCTGCCATCTAAGTCTTTTTCACCCACTTGATCCCAGACAGGTTCAAAGCCAGCGGTACCGATCGCGAATCCGACCGTACCCATTCTCCATGGACGACCTAAGCTATCGTTGATTAATACGGGCACCGGCCGATCCCATGCCGCCGATAGACGCTGCGACAGGTCACGTGCACTCGCATCAGGATTTTCAGGCCACAGCAGGACAGATTCACTCTGACCCTTTGCACCCACATTAGAAGAATCAATACCGGCATTAGCGAGAATGTGTCCGGTACGGTGTTCAGTAATGATTAAGCCTGGTCGAGTACGAATCACGGAGCGTGACTCCTGCAAGATCAAGGTGACAAGCCGAGGGTCTTTTTGGGTCGCTTCCGCCAACGCACGCGCCTCCGCGGTGACGACGACGTCTTGCAGATGAACTAGGCGACCTTCCGCTTTGGATACCACCTTTTGCGCAATGACCAACACGGCACCCAATGGCGGCTGGTAACCACTCTGGCGGGTTGATGTGATGACCAAATCTGCCAGCACATCGCCCGCTTCAACCGCAGGAAAATCAGGCAGGGGGCTAAGGTGTAAAGCGCCCGGCAACACAGCGGTCAATCAATGCCTGTCAAACGTAAGCCAGCGTGGGTCTTATACTGCTTGTTGATGTTGATCAAGATCGACGTCAGCGCCTCTGCTGCCGCGGCATTATTAATCAAACCCGCGTGAAACCCGCGCATGCCCATCGACTCGATCAGATCAATCACGGTTTGCCGAGCAGGTTTATCGTTACCCGTCACCAATACGTCACAGGGGATTTCCATGTCTGCCTGCAAGTGAGCGGCCGCCACGTTTTGGAAAGCGCTCACCACATGAACCGCCTCTCCCAGTAGCGTCTGCGCAATCTGCCCTGCACTCCCCTCTGTCGGCAACTGAACGCGAGCCACTTTGGGGGGTACCAGTGGTACGGTCACATCAACCACGACCTTCCCTTGCACTGCATCACGAATACTCTCAAGCGTCGGCTGATGGGCTCCGAAGGGTACTGTTACGAACACAATATCGCCCTGCTGGGCGGTCGCTGCGTTATCAGCGCCCGAAATAGCGGGGTGCGCAATACCGCGCTCCGCCAACACGGCCGCGACTGCCTCCGCCGATGCGACTGCTTGTTCGGCATTGCGGGACCCGATAATCAACGGATGTCCGGCCTTGGCTAAACGCAACGCTAAGCCACGGCCCAAATCGCCCGTGCCGCCGACGATACCGATCGACGGCTTTGTATTGGATGACATATTCTTTACCTCTATATTTGCTGGAACATTGACAACATTCAGACCGTTGGCGATAGTGGGCGGCTCAACTTGCTGAACACAAGTAAGTTTAACTCAGACTGACTAAAATAAGTGAGTCTATTAGACAAAGATGGCAAGAAGAAGACAACCACCGGCCTTCTGCAACGCGGTATTAGTGTACTGGACTCGGGATCTCATAACAGGAACCCGGTGGCAGGGAATTGAAAAGGATAGGAGAACGTTTTATGACCACATCCCACACAGCAGACTATGACGTGATCGCTGTCGGCGCCGGATTCGCGGGCATCTCATTGAGCTATCACCTGCGAGAAGCCGGCTTAAACACGAAAATTTTCGATCGCGCAGACGACATCGGTGGCACGTGGACCTGGAACCGCTATCCCGGTGCCGCGACGGACAGTGAGTCCTACTATTACTGCCTTACCTTCTCTAAAGAAGTGCTTCAAGAATGGTCGTGGACCAAGCGCTATTCTGGCTGGGAAGAAACACAGGCGTACCTTAAGTTCGTAATGGATAAGTTTTCGTTGTGGCCTTCATTTCAGCTGAGCACCGAAGTGGAGAGTGCTGAATTTGATAATGAAACCGGCCTCTGGAACGTTCATACGGGTGACGGTAAAACCCACACTGCAAAGTACTTCATCAGTGCGATGGGTATGATTTCTCAACCCGTCATTCCGAATATTGCCGGCATGGACAGCTTCAATGGCCCGCTGTTCCACTCCTCACGATGGCCCGAAGGGCTCGACGTCGCAGGCAAGCGCATAGGCATCATTGGCGCAGGCGCCACGACGGTACAGATGCTCCCTGAGGTCGCCAAAACGGCAGCGCAAGTCACTGTTTTTCAGCGCACACCCAACTTCGTTTTGCCGGCCATGCAAAAAGACATGACGCCGGAGTGGGAAAAGGACATTAAAGAAAATTACGATGAGATCATCGCCAAGGCACGTAACCACATGTTCGGGATGGCCTTTGAGCAACCACCCGGGCGCAACGCGGTCGATACGCCGCCCGAAGAGGTGCAGCGCATCTTCGAAGAACATTGGAATGGCAGTTTCCGATGGGTATTTGAAACCTTTGACGACCTGCTGGGCAGCGCCGAAGCCAATCAAATGGCCTCCGACTTTATTACCAGCAAGATTAAAGACAAAGTGAATGACCCAGAGGTCGCGGAATTACTGACGCCGAAAGGCTATCCGTTATTCGCCAAGCGACCGCCGCTTGATCACGGCTATTACGAGGCGTTTAATCGCGACAACGTCACACTCGTTGACATTAAGGACCGCGAACCGATCACGGCAATCACCGAAACAGGCGTACAAACCACGGAGAACCTCCACGAGTTTGACATCATCGTGTTAGCGACCGGATTCCAAGCCTACACAGGCGCCCTCGAGGCCATCGACATCCGCGGCGTCCACGGGCATACGCTCCGCGAAAAGTGGGAAGACGAATCGAAATCCATCATGGGCGTTTACGCCGCCGATTACCCCAATTTCTTCATGATCACAGGCCCTCAAGCGCCGTTTGCCAACCTGCCCACATCGATCGAGCAAAACGTCGCTTACATCACGGACTGCATCAAGAAAATGGAGGCGGAGGGCTACGACTTATTCGAACCCAGCCAGCAGGCCGAGGACGAGTGGACGGAGCACACCGCAGAAATCCACAGCCAGACACTGATGGCGCAGGGCGACAAAGTGAACTCCTGGATGATGGGCGCCAATCTGGAGAAACGGAAGCCGCGAGTGCTCGTCTACTTCGGTGGAGCACACGTTTATTACGACAAACTCCGCGAGTCTGCCGACACGGGATTCCCAGAGTTATCGTTTTCTAAAAGCGCCGCATAACTCAAAGCCAAGACTGGCTGCCGTACTCGGCAGCCAGTGCCGCAATCAGCTGTTCAACGTGCTCGCCGGGCAGCCGATTGATGCCGGCGGCCGCCTCACGGCCCCCACCCGTCTCAAATTGCGTGCATATTTTTGATGCGCCATAGCGGTGAGCAAAAGGCGCTCGCACACTGACCAGAAACGCACCATCGGCTTGTTCCGTCAGCACCGCATGCGCCCTGTCGGGGTGCGCGCGGACCAGATCGTTGCTGAAGACACCACTGACCCTGCGAGCCCAAGCTGCATTGGGCAACTGATAGAGTGCATAACCAGCCCCCTCCTCTACCGGCTGCAACGCTGCTGAAGCGTCAAGATCAGCGGCGTACCCGTCGCTCAAAATAGAATAACTTTGGGAGTCCCTGAACGCTGCAGGCGTCTCCGCTTGATAGAGCTCGGCATACAACGCGTCGGGATGAAAGTGCAGATCTGCCAGTTCGGCACCATATCCGTTGTAGTTAATGCAGTGACCCAGGTGCCGCAGGAAGGTTATTTCGGGCTCCCCCACACCCACTTTTTTCGCCAACCGCTGCGCGGGCTCATCTAAGTTGTCACCAAACGCACCAACAATGGCCCACACGACACGCGTGCCGCGCAAATGACCATTGACCAATAATGCCGTGCAAACCTCCGGTGCCTCACTGATCGTGGTAGTCAGCGCCGGATGTTCGGGCAGATCACCCGGGTCATGATGATCAAAATACTCAACCGAGGCGCCCTGCGCGAGCAATCTTTGCAAAGCGCTCTGATTCTTTGCCAACGAGATATCGAGTACCGTCACGTGATCACCCGACGATGCGTTCACCCGCTCGAGTAATGCGATATCGCGCTTCACCCCGGTGATACGAAGGCTCTCGCGGGGTTGCTGTAAGCGCAACTGTAATAGCGCGCAAATACCATCTGCGTCACCATTAAACACATCAATCCACATACACTCGCTCACCTGATATCTGCCAATGCGGCGGCACCGACCCGTCGACTCGTCAGGGTAAATGAAGGAAACGGACATGCCTAGCCAATTACATCATCCCGATATAACCCCCCTAGCGCACCTGTGGGCTAGGGGGGTAATGGGCTAGTGACCAGCAGAGAAGAATGCGGTGATGCCGTATACTCAAAAAAATAATCAATCGAGTGCGTCAATATGGAACTGTCACTACAAGGTAAGAAGGCGCTGATCACCGGCGCCGGTGCCGGTATCGGGTTGGCCTGTGCGCAGGCGTTTGTGCGAGCCGGGGCAGATGTCGCGATCTGTGATGTCGATCAGACCCGTTTAGATGAGGCACTCACGATGCTCAGCGCCATCGGAGGTCAGCACTACGGGCAACTCTGTGACGTTGCCGACGCTCATGCAGTCGCCGACTTTTTCAGCCGTAGCCACGAGGCGCTCGGGGGGCTTGATATCGTGCTCAACAATGCGGGCGTTGGCTCACCCCTAGTGCCCTTGGCAGAAACCGACGAAGCCGACTACGACCGATTAATGGGTATCAACCTCAAGGGTGTCTGGCTGTGTATGCGCGAAAGCCTCAAAATCATGACGCCTGTTGGCACCGGACAGATCATCAACATGGCTTCGGCACTGAGCAAGACCACCTTTTCCGGTGCGGGGCTGTATGTCGCCTCTAAATACGCCGTCGGCGGCCTCACTCGAAATACCGCAGTGGAATACGGCGAATCTGGCATCCGGATTAATGCCATTTGCCCGGGCTTTATCGAAACACCGCTGCTCGTCGAGTCAGTGCCAGAGGAGGACCGTGCCGGCCTTGCTGCCTGCAATCCCATGAATCGGCTCGGCACACCCGAAGAGGTCGCCAGCGCCGCGTTGTGGCTCGCCAGCGATGCCTCCAGTTTCGTCACCGGCATGCTGTTTTCTATTGATGGTGGCTGGACTGCCATCTGAACGAGATAGGCGCTGACGTATCGACCTAAGACCGCGCCGCTATCCCAACGGCCTAAAGCAGGATGAGTCCATCCTAGCGTTTCAGTCTTGGTCGAGCATGGGTTACGGCACATGCAGCCACCGCCACTTTTTGGCACAATCTGCTTTCACCGAGGAGTCCGACCATGCCTGTACTGTCACTGAAGGAAATAGAATCACTGTGCTTGGATGCCCTCAAGCGCGCAGGCGCCAGTGACGAACAAGCGGCAATCGTGGCAGAGGAAATCGCCGATGCTGAAGCGGAAGGCATCCGTAACGTTGGCCTGGGTTACCTACATCTTTACCTCAAACACCTGCGCTGCGGAAAAGTAAATCCTCATGCGCAACCTCACATTGTCAAAACCTCCGATGCCACGACAGTGGTCAATGCCGATTTCGGTTTTTGCCATCACGCTTATCTCATTGCTGAGCAACGGCTGATTGACACCGCCAAATCACAAGGGGTTGCGCTAATGTCGATTCACCAATCCTCCTCCGCCGGGGTGCTGGGCTGGTTTGTGCGTCGATTGGCACAAGAGGGTCTGGTGTCTTTGATGTTCGCGAACAGCTCGAAAGCAGTGGCAGCGCACGGGGGCAAAGTGCCTTTTTTCGGCACCAACCCGTTTGCATTTGGAGCGCCCAGAGGCTCAGACGAACCCCTCGTCATCGATATGGCTACCGCTTCCACGGCACGCGTTAACTTGGTGCGCGCCGCCGCCGAGGGACGCGACATTGAACCCGGCCATGCCATTGATCCTGAGGGCAACCCCACAACTGACCCAGCAGCAGGACTCAAGGGTGCCCAGCTGCCCGTTGGCGGTCCCAAAGGTTTTGGACTGGGCTTGATGGTAGATATTTTGGGAGGCGTACTTACCGGCAGTAATTGCTCTTACGAAGCCTCAATGTTCGCGACCACAGAGGGCGGCCCTCCGAATGTGGGCCAGACTATCATCGCCATCGACCCGACTTTTTACAGCGACGACTTTGTCAGTCACCTCGAGACGATGTGCACTGCATTGACCGATGGTAACGACGTTCGGATTCCGGGAGAGCGGCGCGCGCAAGCTCGGGCGCATCACACAGAAAATGGTGTCGAAGTACCGGACTCACTGCTCGAACAAATTGAGTCGCTATCGGCTAAACAATGACCTGCGGCACTTGCTCACGCTGGGGCAGCACTCCTTATTGCAAGAGCATCGCAGTTCAATACCCCAGATCCCCGCACGGTGCAGCTTCCTAGGCAACGCTCGTCGCGGGATCGTGACATTTGATGTGACCAACGAGATGCGGGTCAATTTTTGTGGGTATCACTGTCGCAACCTGCAGCGGCACATCACACCTCTGGTTCCATAAAAGCGTCTTGCGATGGCAAATTGTGGGTTGAAATCGAGCCATCGATGAAGCCGTCAATCATTTGGTGGAAATGCCGAAGACGCACCTCTTGGTCTCCCAGAATACCGCCTTGAAAACTGTCAGATTGGCAGCCTGCTTGCAGCGTCGGCATGTTCGAGGCGTCCTCTCCCACCACTTTCGAGTACGCTGGGTCGAAACTGTTCTCCAGCACCTTGACGTAATCGATACCATCATCGTAACGGTGCAGCTGGTGCTCAGGTCGCTCCGGCGCTTCCATTCCCGGCGGCAGATTGGCAAAAATGAGTAAGTCATAAAAACAACGTCCCGGGTCACTCGGGTGCGGTCGATAGCGGAAAATTGCGCCGCCGTCGGCGCTCTGCGTAAAGGTCACGCCAGGGAAAAAACTATAGTGATACTGGTGGACCAACTGCTCGTCGTTCATCTCGGTGAACGGCAGATGAGACTCCCCTTCAATAGATCGCCGATAGTCAATTTCATAGCGGTGCATGTCTTTCGCATCGATGGGCTTGCCATCTATTTCGATCGCACTCTTCTGGGCCGCCTCTGGATCAGGAGACGGCCCCAGCGCCGCTTCACTCAACATAAAGCGTCGGCGTAATTCGGTCCAACTCGAGCGGTCCTCGAGTACCTCGCTGACAGTCCGGTTAAAATTCAACATTCGTGAGTGAATGCCGTAGAGCTCTATGGGCACATCATGCCCCTCCCCGATATTGACCATATTCGGATGCAATTCGGCAAAGTGGTAACTTTCATTAAAAGCGTCCCAAGCATGCTTCCAATTGGCATTCCACTCAAAGGTTTGGTAGTCGAGAACCGTACAGTCCTCAAAGTGGTAGGTCTCGAGATGTTCTCCAATAGGCCCCAGGTAATCTCGCAATGAGCAGGAGTCGCGATCCATATTGAACCAAAGCCATCCCTCCCATACGTCGATCTTCACCGGTACAAGACCCAGCGCTTCCTCGGGAATTCCCTCGTCGAATTGCCTAAAGAACTGAGGGTCGGCCACCTGCTTTAGCGACCCGTCATCATTCCATTTCCAACCGTGGTAAGGGCAGGTAAAGACGTTAACCACCCCCTCTTCCACCTGGCATAGTCGATTACCGCGATGCCGGCAGACATTGTAGAAACCGCGAATCTGATCATCGCTGCCACGCACAAAGAGGAAAGACTCTTTGCCCAGCTCATGGGTATAAAAAGCGCCTGGCTGATCGAGATCTGACACTTTCATCACGAAGTGCCAGGTTTTTTTCCAAACCTTTTCCCATTCCTGTCGCATAAATTTGTGGGAGAAATAACGGTCTCCCATTATTTTTTCGGTCCCGAGGTCTTTGAGCACTCGCCGAGGAATAAAGGGCGGTGTTTTAAACGCCGTCTTAGCCTTATGATCACGGCTTAAAAAGTCTTCCTCAATATCTGCCATTGCGCTTACTCACTCCTCTGGGACCCAAACTGCTCCACTTTGACCCGATACTGGCAGATTGTAGTATCACAATCTGCCAGTCCGTTAGCGACTTAAAGTGCAAATGAGCGACCAACATACAGGAAAGCGGTTTGGTTTCGTAAACGTAATAGTAATCGACTCGCCAACGGGCAATTTCAAAAATGCCGGTTTATGAGTGACTCAGGTTGAAGAACAAAAAACAGTGATGGCGTCCTCCAGAGCCTCCCATAAATAGACCGCCAACGACTGATCGACAAACAGCGAAAAGACGCTAGCTTGCCCCTCCGCGTGGTGCGCGATGATCGACGTGACCCGTGCTACCTGCGTTTGCACCACACTCCCCTCGGGAAACGCTGCCTGAGAGAGATCGACCCCACAGAGTAACGCCATCACCTCGGCGCGCGGCGCACCGGCTAGCTGCAGCCATGCATGGCTATGCTGGCAATACAGAGGCCACACTTCGGATGCCAGCGCCTCCCCTTGCATTGCTGAAGCGACCGCTTTTTGGGCCGGCTGCAGCAACCAGAATTCGCGATGACTGAGGGACATCACCCATGCGTCACTGTCAGTGGGCACGAGTTGATTCGGCGCATTCGGCACAGGATAAGACTGCTGTGCTAAATAAGCGCTTGCGCCAGCACCGCGCACACCGGACCGCTGCTGTAGCGATAAGTCTGTCAGCGCCAGACCGTCCGAGCCCGCGACAGGCTGGCGAGTGCCTAAGGGGCTCGATAAACCGCTCACAGCAGTTGCCTCTCGGTCTCAGGATCATAAAAAGGCAGTGCCTCTACGCGCGCTTGCACTGCGACCCCGCCGTCAGTTCGCACCCAAATACTGCCCCCGGGGATCGCGTCGTCTGGGTGCGCGTAAGCAAGCCCAATAATACGCCCCAGTGTCGGCGACACCTCACAGGAGGTGACGTTGCCCACTATATTCCCCTCGCGAATCACAAGATGCCCCTCGAGCGGTTTCGGTGCGGTGATCGCCAGTGAAAAGCCCACTAACTGACGCGTCAGCGGAGCCTTGGCCAAAATATCGACCGATCGACGCCCCACAAAGTCGGGTTTGGTTCGATTCATCGCCCAATCGAGGCCCACTTCGCAGGGATGTGTCATGCCATCGGTATCTTGACTCACAATAATGTGGCCCTTTTCTAAACGCAGTAACCGCTGCGCCTCGACACCAAAGGGGCGAATACCCCAAGGCGCCCCAGCAGTCGCCAGTGACGACCAGAGCTGCCCGGCGAAAAAACTGGGGACATGCAGCTCATACCCCAGCTCGCCGACAAAACCGACTCGCATCATGCGCACCGGTACTCCGCTGATCTCGCCGACTCGGCAGCCCAGATACGGAAACCCCTCTGCGCTAAGATCGACTGATCCCGACAGCGTCTCCAACACCTTGCGTGACTCAGGACCGGCAATATTGATCGCCGAGAACGCCGCCGTCACATTGGCCACGTCAACCCGCAGACGCCACTGCGCATTCCAACGCAACATCTCCTGATAAACCCGCTCTACCCCCCCGGTTGTCGCGGTCACGTAAAAGTGATCCTCTGCCAGTCGCGCTGCGACACCGTCGTCAATAACGACCCCCTGCTCGCTCACTAAGACCGCGTAGCGTGTTCGTCCAACAGGCTGCTTGAGAAAGCCATAGGTATAAAAGCGATTCATGAACTCGGCAGCATCAGGCCCGCGCAAATCGATACCACCCAGCGTACTGACATCGATGAGACCAACCCCTTCCCGAACGGCTCGCACCTCTTCGGCAACACGCTGCGCTTTGTCTGCCGGAGCACCGTAATAAGCGGGTCTACTCCAGAGCCCTGCTGGTATCCATTGTGCGCCTAGTTGCTCGTGGTGTGCGGCCATTGCTGTCCGTCGGTGAGGGTGGAATCGGCGCCCCGCCAACAGACCAATCGCTTCAGGCTTGACCGGTGGTCGCGCAGTGGTCACCCCCGTGTCACTGACTGAACGTCCGGTTGCCCGCGCCACAAGTCGCGCGGTCGGCAGAGCAGAATGCCGTCCTTGGGAAGGCCCCATGCCGACAGTTGAATAGCGTTTGACCAATTGAATGTCGCGATAGCCCAATCGGGTTGCATTGACAATATCTTTAACCTGCAGATCCTCGTCAAAATCGACAAAGTCGCGCCCCTTGGGATGAGGGAAGATCGGCCAAGGGTGGTTGACCGCAGCATGACAACTGACCGCTTCGTCGGCTCCCGCTGCAAAACCGAGATGCGTGAGTGCCTGACGCGCCGCGTTACGCCCGTCTGCCAGCAACGCACTCAGCGTGTGAACACTGTTCACGCTGCCCGCAAGGAACATACCGGTGGGCAGCGCCTCGATACGAAAATGAGCGCTCGCATCATCATAATGGAGCTGCGCGCCCGCCTGACAGGCCAACTGATAGGCGGGCATGTAACCCGCACTCATCGCCATCACCCGGCAATCGAGTGTGGCGATCACATCGCCTACCTCCCCTTCTGCGGTCACCGCTCGCACAGAAACGGCTCGTAATGCCTGTGCTTTCGGATCGCGATCTGCTGTGTAGACCGTCGCCGAGCAATGCACCGTAATACCGCGACGAGCCGCCTCCTCCGACAGTGCCGCCTCGTCTGGCCCCGGTCGTAGGTCGACGATTGCCGCCACTGCCATCCCCGCGTCGTCAGCCGTCAGGGCGGACAACCACGCTTGATCATTACCCGCCAGCACCACCAAGTCGCCCGAGGGGGCGATACCGTAATGGCAAATCAGACGATCCAACGCACTGCACAAAATCACTCCAGGCAGATCATTGTTGCGAAAGACTACGTGTTGCTCACTGCTTCCCGTCGCCAAAATGCAGCTTTTCGCCCGCACCTTGTAAAGCCGGTCACCTTGAATCACGGGTAGGTAATGATCGGTGAACCAGCCATTACACAGTGCATGCGATAACACACGAATCCCCTCGTGAGCCTGCACCGCGGCCACCAGCTGATCAGTAAGCTGGTCTCGTTCAGTCGTTTCAATCGCAAAACGGTGATACGTGAGTGAACCACCTAGGCAGGGTTGCTCATCCACTAACAAGACGCGAGCGCCGCCCTCCGCCGCTGCCAGCGCCGCACTCATCCCTGCTGGGCCACCACCGATCACAACGACGTCGCTAAACAAGTATTGTTTATCAGTGTAACCAGGCGTAATGGACAGATTCGCGACGCCAAGTCCGGCTGCCCACCGAATCAATCGCTCCCAAAACGACCAAATACCCAAAGGCCGAAAGAACGCCCTGTAGTAAAATCCGACCGGTAAGAATCGCCCAAACCAGTCAATGATCACATTGCGGTCTGCCATGAGTGACCCTGAAACGTTTTGTGCCGTGGTCGTAGGGCAATCACTTACGAGTAATTCGTCGGCCAAGCGGTTAGGCGCCTCTGGCGTTTGCACCAGCGTATTCACGTCGTGCCCGGCAAACGTCAGTGGGCCGCGAGGACGATGATATTTAAAAGAACGCGAAACCACCCATTGACCGCTCGCGACGATGGCTGACGCCACCGAATCCCCGTCGAATGCCGGGAGGTCACGACCGTCAAACTGCGCAGACACTGGCCTATTACGGTCGATCCGTTGTCCATATGGCGAAGGCAGTCTTTGACGCATCAGGAGACCTCGGGCCTGTCTGGCTTCAGCCCAGTCGCGGACAGCGGCGGCTCACCCTCACCGAACAGCTCGCTAGGGTCGTAGGTCCGCACTACCTCATCACTCTGATTATGACGCTCAGCAATAAACCAATAACTACTCGGTGCATGCATCCACCATTCCCGGACCACACCGATATGAGAATGCTCATAAAAAACGTAGTGCGCCCATTGCTGATCGGTCGCCTGGGCAGGATCTGGCATTTCCTTGACCTGCCCACCATAGATAAATTCTGCGATGTTACGAGGGCCGTTAAGAGGACACGAGAGTATTTTCATAACAAGGCCCTAGTGACTCGCCGCCGTGGCGCCCATCTCATTGACCTGACGAAAGGCGTCGAAACGATCAAGACTAAAGGGGGCGATGAGCTCCGGCACTTTGCCACCCGACGCAATTAATTGAGCCATCGTGACACCACTAATGGGCGTCGCCTTAAAGCCCCACGTGCCCCAGCCCGCGTCCACATAGTAATTCTCAATCGGGCTCAACCCCATAATGGGACTGTAATCACTGGTCATATCGGTGATGCCCGCCCACTGTCGCATCAGCCGCATCTCGCTCATAAAAGGGAACATCTCGACGGCGGAGGCCATTAAGCTTTCCTTAAGGTCGAGGGTAGAGCGAGTACCGTATAACGGATAAGGATCAGAGCCACCGCCAAACACAATTTCTCCACGACTGGTTTGTTGCACGTAACAATGCAGCGCTGAAGAACTCACCAACGGATTGAGAAAGGGCTTGACCGGCTGCGTGACCATCGCCTGCAACGGGTAGGCCACAATGGGCATTTGAAATCCGGCTAATTGTGCGAGCTCTGCACTATGGCCCGCCACCGCCTGCACAACGCAACCTGCGGAGACACGGCCCCGGTTCGTCTGAACCCCTGTCACCCGTCCAGCCTCGACCTCAATACCGGTGACTTCGGTGAGCTGATGCAACTCAACACCTCGCTGGGTAGCTCCCTTGGCATAACCCCACGCCACCGCATCGTGCCGCGCCGTCGCGCCGTCTTGGTGCCACAGCCCCGCCAGTACCGGCAGTCCAGCCGGACTCAAATTAAGCGTCGGTACCAGCTCGCTGATATCGACCGGATCAATGAGCTCTGTGCGTCCACCAAAATGCTTGTTGACCTCTGCTCGCTGTCGAAACGAGCGCACCGTGGCGTCGGTATGCGCCAGCGTCAGCTGGCCCCGCTGCGAATACATGATATTGAAGTCAAACTCATTGGAGAGCCGCTCAAACAACCTCACCGACTCGCTGTAAAAACGCACGCCCTGAGGGGTCAGATAGTTAGAGCGAATCACCGCCGTATTGCGTGCCGTGTTGCCGCCGCCCAAATACGCTTTCTCGAGCACCGCCACATTAGTGATGCCATGGTACTTGGCGAGATAATACGCCGTTGCAACGCCGTGACCGCCGCCCCCGATGATGACCACATCATAGGCTGGCTTTAACGCAGACGGCTGGGGTAAATCTGGCGATTGCTCGAAGGGATAGTCCTTATTGAGACCAAATTTTAGTAATGAAAACGGCATGTCGGCCCGCCTCTGCTATTCATTACGACACGCTGTGTCCTCGTTAGGCTCATCAGCGACCACTGGCCGCTCAAGCCACTGGCGTCAACGTCAACAAACCATATTGGAGGTGATAAGCGCATCAATCCGCCGGGCCCGCACCCGCACGCGAGGTCGAAGAGGCTTCAACCAAGGTATGCCCCGCCAACGTTTTTAATTGCTGCCACACCTCCGGCAGCACCAAGATACCCTCCTCTAACGCTTGGCGATGCGCGGCCAGCAGGTCGGACTCATCGTGTCGAGCTAGCAAGGCATACTCATGCTCGGACCGCATGGTGGGTAATAAATCCACATGGTTTGCCATCATAATTGTGATGCCATCGTTTGCCTCATTTTCTTCCGGCGCCTCATCGAGCTGGTACACCCGAATAAACGGCACGTTTGATCGGGCTCGAAACCCAACGACTTGCTCCGTTAACGGCGATTGTGCGTGACGCCAAAACGCCGTGACATTCATACCCCTGTCAGCCAATCGGCAGACATACCCCATGATCAATTGGCGCTGGCGACAGTGTCGAATCTTGATCACCGACAGTCCTCTAGCCCGCGCCTTAGCAAAGGCTAACTCCATCGCCAGATTGCCAGACGCCAACACGCTTAACTGCTGTCCGTTTACCACCGCCAAATCAGCGTCTTCATACAAAATTTCGGGTCGAGCTTGCAACGCGGACGCTTTCACGCACTCTAGTCCTTCACTGAGCGCCGTCAAACCATCGAGGCCATGGCTTTGCATCCAAGCGACCATATCAGCGGCATCTTCGGCGTGACTCTCAGTAAAGCCCATACCTAAAAACGCTTTTCGGCACACCGCTTGCAGCTCGTTGAGGGACACTTTCATCAACGCGGTTCCAGCCCCCGCTGCTGCTTGGGCGCAATCGGGAAGCTCCAATCGTCGAATAACGCGGGATCAGCGTCAGCGTCGTCAAAATCACTGAGCACCGGCGCACCTTGAAAAAAGGTGACACGCACCCATCGATCACCGCGTGGGTCAAAACGGTGCGCCCCCAAGAAAGACAGCTTGGTTCTGAGCAGGTGCATCGGCTTCATATCACGATGCCAAAGGTTCGCCCTTATTTCGCCAAAGGCGGTCGCCACCATCGTCTGGATCCTGCGCACCGCTTTCATATGCTCTGGATGCGCGAGTAATAAATCAATCGTCAAGGCTCGCGGGTGATCAACCAAAAAATCAGTGATCGCGTGGTAAACCCGCTGCGCCCGCGGCGCAATCGCCAGCGCCAGTTCTTTTTCTTCACCGGCCTCCTCGCCTCGAACTCCCAAGCGTGGCTCTTCCTTCTCTGCCGACTGATACCAAAACCAATACCGGGCTTCTGCTGCCTCAAAGTCTGCCTCGATCGCCCAATCAAAGTGGGTTTCTAATAACTGCTTTAATTGCACCAGCGGCATATCTGGCGTGAGATCCAACTTCTCCTCAACACTCATCAATTCTTCTAAGGCATCCACTTCGTCGGGGTAACACTCGATAAGCAGCGTATTGATCAGCTCTTGCGTCTCCAGTGAGAGCGAGGTTTCCGCCCAGTCCATCAGCTGTCGCCACAAAGACGGCTCTAGCGGGACTTGCTCTAGCCACGCCACAATTTGGTCGAGTTCCTCGTAGACCACGATATTGCGCTCTGACTGGGCACTATCTTCAACTCGCATCTCAGCAAAATACGCCATCGCCCGGCGACATAGCCTCACCATATGGATGCGGTGCTCCTCCGAGGGCGACTGACCGCTCGCCACTGCCAGCGCCTGCTCTCTTGCGTATACCCAATGATTGATCAGCTGGGGATGGTTAATCAGAAAGGGTGCCATCCCGAGCCCGGTTGAGTTACCAATGCCGAGATAACGCCGCAAACCTGAATCCAACTCGACTGCCGCTGCAGCATTCTTGTGGCGAGCAATGTGCTCAACTTGCGCCACAGAAAACTCACGTAAAACATAAACCGCCGTCATTTGGGGAGAAAACGGCTGATAAAAATCGGCGCCCGTGCGCAGACGATCATAATCGGCGATACCAAACTTGCCATTACCGTACACCGCGGTCGTTCGATAGAGATAACCGGCCTCTAACAAACAGGCCACGTCGGGCTGTTCGCCTGCGCACAGCGCAGCCACAAAGGCATCAAAGTTCCGCACGCTGCGATTGGCTCTAGACAAAACCAGCAGTCGAGGGTGCTGACGTCCCGCCTCTTGCAGAGGCATATTTGCCTCCAGCGAGGCCAGTAGCGCGTCGTCTACCTCACCCTCTACCAATCCAAACGTCAGATCCCAGGTGTCGGCAATCACCCGATCGGTCCGCTGCTCATCAGCAATGTGTCTCGAAAAAACGACGATGTGATAGCGTTTTGCTGCGGTTTCTAGCCGATAAATGGCGGACCCATAACCACCCTCATCAAGATCAAAAGCAACGCAGCTAATCTGCCAACGCGACTGATACATCAGCCGCGTTAAGCGGCGGGCGAAACTTAACCTCGTGGGAGAAAATGATCCAAGCCGCTCAAGTTCCATCACCACTGCCGCCGGTCTTAGCGACAAAGTTTTATCCGTGACTGGCCCCGAACTTAACGTCATATCTCTGCATCGATCTCGGCGGACTCAGCCACTGGCTGCGCAACGCGAGTCAGTAAATCGACCCAGTTCCCCCCCATTATCAAGCCCAACTCTTCGTCAGAAAAACCCTTGGTTTTGAGCGCGTCCACAATCCGCGGAAAGTCGCGGTTATCACCAAACCAGGCGAGCGATTCAGGCCATCCTGCGTCTTGGGATGAACCTTCGCCATAATCCATGACCTTTGACCATCGCCCGGTTCGCATCCACTCCAGCACCGACTGCGGCTGCGACTGACAGAGATCCGAGCCAAAACCGATGCGATTCACGCCCATTCGATCGGCGGTCCAAGCCACCATATCGGCAAAGTTGTCCAACGAGCATTGCGGCCCGTCCTTCAGGTGAAAGGGATATAGAGAAAATCCGAGTAATCCTTCATTGGCCGCAATCGCATCCAACACCTTATTAGACTTATTGCGCAATGCAGGGTGAAAGTGACTGGGGTTAGCGTGCGAAATGATAACGGGCTGAGCAGAGCAATCGACGGCTTCCAAGGTCGATCGTTCTGCGCTGTGAGACATGTCGATAACCATTCCAACGCGATTCATCTCAGCAATCACCTGCTTGCCAAAGCGTGTTAGGCCGCTGTCCTCCTCCTCATAACAACCACAGGCCAGCAAGCTTTGATTGTTATAAGTGAGCTGCATAATCATCAGCCCAAGCCGGCGCATCACTTCGACCAGCCGGATTTCATCTTCGATGGGCGAGCAATTCTGGGCCCCAAAAATAATACCCACACGCCCCTCCGCCTTTGCCTTGGCAATGTCGGCGGGCTGGTAGACCGGACGGATCAGGTCTGGGTAACTCTCAAAACGCTGATTCCACTCTCCCAATCGAGTGAGCGTTTCACGCGTATTTTCGTGGTAAGCAATGGTGACATGAACCGCATCGAGCCCGCCCTCACGCATCTGCTCGAAGATTTCTCGAGACCAAGCGGAGTACTGTAGACCGTCAACTACTAGCCACTCTGGATTCACTGAGATCTCCCTGGCTACGCTTGTAAGTAAGAGGTCTTCACGGTGGTATAGAACTCGCGAGCATATTGACCTTGCTCACGCGGACCGAAGCTTGATGCCTTACGACCGCCGAACGGAACATGGTAGTCCGTACCTGCAGTAGGCAGATTCACCATGACGCAACCACTGACGGCTCGCTTTTTAAAGTCAGACGCCGTCGCTAGCGACTGGGTGATGATGCCAGCGGTTAAACCAAAGTCCGTATCATTGAGGATTTCGAGCGCATGCTCGTAGTCCCTAGCGCGAATAACACAGGCGATAGGCGCAAATAATTCCTCTCGGTTGATGGCCATCGCATTATCAGTATCCACAAAGAGCGCGGGCGACATGTAATAACCCGGCGAGCTAAGCTCCAAGCGTTCGCCGCCCAACCGCAAGGTTGCACCCTCCTCAACGCCCCGCTTCACCCACGCCAAATTTTCGAGAAGCTGCGCTTCAGAAGCGACCGGTCCCATATCAACACCCTCTTCGAGTGCGTGCCCAACACGAACCGCTGCGAGTTTCGCCACCAATTTTTCGACAAAGGCATCGTGCACACTATCGTCAACAATCAGACGCGACGAGGCAGTGCATTTTTGCCCAGTGCCACTATAGGCGCCTGCAAAGGCAGCATTCACGGCGACCTCCAAATCAGCATCTGCCGCAACAATGAGCGCATTTTTCGAGCCCATCTCTAGCTGACACTTGACCAGGTTAGCCGCGGTTGCGGCTGCCACCTGACGGCCCACCGGAAGTGAACCAGTGAAGGTCACTGCATGAATCTGATCGCTATTGATAAGGTGATCGCCAACGGTCCCGCCACTCCCCATCAGCAAGTTGAAGGTCCCTGGGGGCAACGCTGACTGACGCGCAATGATTTCTGTCAGGGCCCAGGCGCTGGCTGGCACAAGGTTGGCCGGCTTAAAAATCACCGCGTTCCCAAAGGCCAAGGCGGGCGCGATTTTCCAAACTGCGGTGGCCATCGGGAAATTCCAAGGGCTGATCACAGCCACTACCCCAACCGGCTCTCGTCGGGTCTCGATCTCAATACCGGGTCGCACCGAATCCACTCGGTCATCAATTTGGCGATGAACCTCGGCCGCGAAGTAGTGAAAGAATTGCCCGGAACGAACGACCTCTCCCACGCCCTCGGCACGGGTCTTACCCTCCTCCCTTGCGAGTAGCTCACCGAGTTCAGCGCTGCGATCAATCAGTTCGGTGCCGATGGCCATCAACATCTGATAGCGGGTTTCCATGGGAGACTGGCCCCATTCTTTTGCCGCACGATTGGCACTGGCGATAGCGTGATCAGCCAGTGCGGGCGTTGCCTGCGCATAGCGACCTAATGATTCAGTGGTGTCAGAGGGGTTGATATTCTCAATGGAATCGTCAGTTTCGACCCACTCTCCGTCTATATATAAAGCGCGCGTAACCGACATCGTCTATTCCCTTAAAACCCTAGTAACAAAGTGCGATGCTAAACCCTGTTTATTGAAAATGATACGCAATGACCTACTCATGGAGGGGTACTTTTGCTCAAAATTTCGACAGTCATTCGAAGGTCGCACAAGACGCCATCAGCACATCAATTTCGCGTACTGATTACGACATATCGATGCCCAAAAGAGACCTAGAATCGAGCGTTCGTCACCAAGTCGACTTTACGCCTGAGCATGGACCTCGATTCTCAAGCCTGCGGGAGAGTGCAATAGCACTGATTCGCTTGACTGAATCAGCCGACCCGAAAGCCTAGAGCGTTTGAAAGGGACATTGAGCTGCGCCAAATGGTCTACCCAATCGGCCATGTCCTCCACCCACCAGTTGAGGTGCGTGACACCCCTGGCCCCAGGCGCCGCTCGGGGATAACGATTAGTGCCCTGAGTGCCTTGATAGGTTACGAGCTCTACCTCACCCAAGGACTGCCCAATTTGGGCCCAAATACTGACCTCCAAAGCACAACCTGCAGGCAGGCCGATCATCTGTTCGATCTCGGGTCCGGCCAAAATATTATCGTGGGCTAAAGAAAGGCCCATCACGTCTCGATAAAACGCTTTCTCCGATGCCGGGTCACTCACGATACAGACCAAAGGACCAACCCCGTAAAACCCTGAGCTAGTTGGCAGCGCATCGCCACCCATAATCTGTAACAGCACAATATTGATGTCATCATGTCCCGCCAAATGGATCTCGCGGAAATGAACCCCGTCCGGTGATACCGCCTCGCTATACTGATCATTGCGAAATCGGACACCGCGAGCCGCGAGCTCCGCCATCCGACGCGGCAGATCGTCTACATAAATATCCAGATTCTTCGGACACAGATCGAACACCGCTGCATCCTGCCGCACTGTCTCAGCAGCCGTGTCGTACTCCACCAAATGAATGGCGCCACAGGCAGCTCCGGGCGATTGCAGCATCGCTTGCCGGCAAATGAGGCGGTCCGTTAACTGCCAATGCTCCCGCAGACCCAGATCATCGCCCTCGATTCGATCAATGCACTCAAAACCTAAGGTATCGACCCAGAAGGCACAGGCAGCGGCCAAATCATTCGTGCCAATCGAGACCCAGCTCCAAGCAGTTAGCACGGCAGACACGCAAGGCGACGATGCTGAGCCGCGAGCGCCCTGCCGCTTTGTAAGGCAGCGGCGCAACACAAAATCCTGCTGAGACCACTACTCACGGCGCTGCACGAGACATGGGATAACGCGCATCAACCTGCAACAGCAAATCATCGACCAACATTCCGACGTAATAGTCCGACGACTGTCGCTTGGCCTCCTGCAGATAAGCACGCAAATCCGCGGCCACGATAGCCGGACCACATTCCGCAAAGTCGCCACGCAGGCTATGCCTCGGCAGCGCCACCAAAGCAGCAAGGCGCCGGTAATGCGCTGCACGTTGCCACAGTTCATAGGTCTGGCAAATATCAGGCTCGATAGTGCGACCCGTGGCATACAAATAACCGATCACGAAGAGTGATTGGGGGTAATCAGCCTCGAGCGCTTTCAGTCGATACGGCATCGCACGTTCACCCTGCCCCGAATAACCATAAGCCCGACCCAGCTGATAATTGAGTCTCGGATTGTCAGGGTCGTTGCTCACGGCGTCGTGACAAGCTTCGATAGCAGCTGGTTTGTCCATTGTTGCGCTACCCACCGCGGGCGCGACATGCCCAGGGTCACGACCATGCGCCGCGAGCCGATCACACAACGTCACCGTCTGAGAAAACCGATCATAATCGTAATCCGCAAAGTCGACTGCTGTTGCGGCCAACGGCCACAACAGCAAAATCAACAGTGATGTGCAGCGATGCAAGGCTCGTCTCCTCTCTCTAACCAATCGATGCGGCTCTCATAACAAAGCTAGAAGCCTGTCACTCCGTCACTTGCGGAGTTTGATCAAGATTTTCCGCAGGAGGCGACGTCTTACCCACCCTATTGAGAATGCGGTAAGCGCCACTTTTTATCAAGGATCGGCAGCGCAACCGATGAGCCAAGTCCGTAATCTCGCCATCTCGCTGTTTTGCCCTCAACACGTCGCTCAATAAGCCGCCACTTGCGCCCGTGTTAAAGTAATATCAACGGCACCGTCGCGCTATGATTGCCTTGGCCTAAATTGAGACATCAGACATGAGTGAAGCGTTTGTCACCACAACCCAAGAAGAGAGCTTGCTCTGGCTAACCTTGAACCGCCCAGATAAGCGCAACCCGCTCTCCAGCGACATGATCGCGGCGCTATCAACCGCGCTCCAAGCTGGTTATGAAGACACTGCAACGCGCGTGATCGTGATCAATAGCGCAGGAGTCGCGTTTAGCGCAGGTCATGACTTAGCAGAAACCCAACAGCGAGCCGACGAACCGTTCGATGAGTGGCAGCAACGTCTCAAAGCATTGCTCACCGCTTGCGCCGACATGATGAGTGGAATCGTTCACGCACCTAAGCCTGTGATTGCCAGCGTTCAAGGGATCGCGAGTGCAGCGGGTTGCCAATTGGTATCTGCCTGTGATCTAGCACTGGCGGCAGACACCGCCACATTTTGCACGCCGGGAGTCAATATCGGTACTTTTTGCACCACACCACTGGTGGGCATTGGCCGCAATCTGTCCCGCAAACATGCGCTCGAAATGGCGCTCACCGGCGACCAATTTACTGCCGCCACAGCGGAGCGATTTGGCTTGATCAATCGGGTTGAACAAGCCGATACCCTCACTCGCGCCACACGACAACTCGCACTGTCCATCGCCTCTCGCTCTGCAGAGAGTATTGCGCGGGGCAAATCTGCTTTTTATCGTCAGGTTGAGATGCCACTCGACGATGCCTTCGCACTGGCTAATGAGGTCATGTTAGACAATCTCACCGCAGCGGGTGACGCGAGAGAAGGGGTTGCGGCATTTTTTGAAAAGCGGCCTCCAGAG
>Ga0208972_1000169_pt1 | contig 25853 bp, 25 predicted proteins | sample AOAMet_48_BLW_10_2_FD_188232 | JGI IMG/M metagenome (GOLD analysis project Ga0208972, IMG submission 188232) | Ammonia-oxidizing marine microbial communities from Monterey Bay, California, USA - CAN11_48_BLW_10 (SPAdes) | ecosystem: Environmental > Aquatic > Marine > Intertidal zone | place...
CTACATTACCTTAGCTATTTCAAGACTATCTTCCTTTACTTCTTCAAAAATATTGTATCTCATGCTTTCAAAGCTGTCTAATCGAACATTTTTCTGGTTTGTTATAGGAAGTGAATTTTCCCCGCAAGAAGTAATTGTTTGAAAAATTACGGCCAATACTATTAGTTTTTTCATGACGTTAAGTTTTTTTGGGGGCTGTAAAACGCAAATATATACAAAAACACACACTTTAACGAATAAAACACACATTTTGTCGATATAACAAGGTAAAAGTGTTAGCGCTTCTTTCATTTTTTAATTAATTTATTTAAATTGTTAATTGAAACTAATCATTAAATCATTAAATCATGAAAAACGCAGCTTTTTTATTTTTTTCAATTCTATCCCATGCCGTATTCTCTCAAACAGGAGCAATAACACAACCATCTATCCCAGACCAGGGGGTTATATATGAAGTTTCTGTAAAAAACAGTCTTATCGATTTTTCTACCTCGGGAGACTGGGACTTTTCACAAATCACAACAGACAGCGATTCGTTTATTGAACTAGCACTAGTGTCAGACTCTAATTATTCTAATAATTACCCAAATGCAACTCATGTAAAATATGAGGATGGGCAACAATTTTTTCTTGGCTTCGATGCTACGGCAAGCTCTTACCACGGTGAGAGAACCGTTATAAATACAGCGTATGACTCGCCACTATTATTGTTTCCTTATCCCTTTAGTGTGGGCGACACAAGTACAGATCAAATACTTGATGTTCCATTTACCTGTTCGGGATGCCCACCTGCCTTAGAGAGAAACCACGAAGTTCAATTTACAGCACTTTCATCTGGTTCTGTAACGATGCCAGACGGATCGGTTTATGACAATGTTGTTCTTGTTGAGTCTATTCAAAACTTCACTGATGGTCAAATAGGTTCGCCACCATGTTTAAATGAATTACAAGCTTGGGAATGGTGGGCTGAAGGGTTCGCGACTCCTCTAGTTCGCACCTCGGTTATCACACAAAGTGGCCAGTGCCCTCCAGGATCCTCCTCGGTTACTAAATTTATCACTGGTGTCACATTAAACAACACAGACTATCAATACAATAATGCTGATTTAACTTTAGTATCACTATCAAACAATCACTTTGAAGTACTACTAAGCACACCTTCAAATCAAAAAAGTATGGTATCTGTTTTCAACATGTTGGGACAAACCATTAAGCGCGTGGATCTAGAACAACTAACAGCACATACATACAAAACAGTTTTAGATATGTCAGGATATGCACCAGGGGTCTACCTAGTAAAGGCGTCCTTAGATGGCTCAAGCATGGATAAGACAGCGAGAATTATAGTAAAGTAATAATTACTTTGTTAAGATTCAAATAAACCATTTTATTATGAATATCCAAAAAAAAGGCCCGGGATTTAACCCAGGCTTTTTTTGTGACAGAAAGAATTATATTTGAGGTAAAAACTAGGTTGTTTTGTATTTATGAAACTCAAGGAAAGTGCTTTAATTTCAATGTTTCAAAGCTGTTTTACCTAGGCCTAGGTTTTAGGATATATAAAAGTATTTAAAACAAAAAAGAATAATCTTGGATACGCCATAGATAGAACCTACACAGGAGATTTTAAGTTGCCTCAATCTGTTATTCAAAATATTGAGCAAAAGTTGCGGTTTCACCAGTTTTATATAGATCAAACAATTTTTGAACTCAAAAGAAATGCATATATTGAAAAGTTAATCAAAAAAGAAATAGCTACTAAGGAGTAACAACTAGTATTAAACTACATCCATAATTATGAAAAGATTACAAAAGTCATTTTTAAAGATCTTTCTTGAAGGTGTCGCCAATATATTTTCTTTTAAGGGCTATGCCAGAAAACGCAATAGCAATTATTTTAGAAAAAGATAAACCACAGCACCTCCAATGATTAAAATAAAACACCTAGGTATCTCAATCGGAATTTTCGGCTGTCTGTTCAAGCTAATGTCTTGGGCTGGCGCGAGCACGTTGTTAATTATGGGGCTGTCTTTACTGGGTGTTTTTTACCTAATTAAAGTGTTTGAAAAAAAGAAAAAAAGTAATGTTTGTAGGGCCAAAGATTGCTCTTGTGAAGATTGCACAAACGGGCAACCCAACACATAATAGAATAAAAAACAGTTCATTGTTATAAACTGCAGCAATATTATTTTACATAACTTGCAGACAACAATTAACAATTATAGTATGAAAAAGTTTTTACTTTTAATGTCGCTCTCTATTTTACTCCAAAGCTGTTTTAGTTATACCCGTGCTTTAGATTTTAATGCCGGCGAAGTTCAGGTTAATCAAGATGTAAAAATTTATAAAAATAACGGCACAGAGCGTAAAGGTAAGGTGCTCTCTGTGAACGAAGATCAAATTGCAATCATCTACAGTAAAACAAAACAGGTATTAAAAATACCCGTTAAAGATATCTCTGGCGTTCAGGGCAGTGAGCTTTCTGTGGCTAAATCTTTTGTTATTCCCTCGGCCATAATGTTGGCTATTCCTCTTGTTTTTTTTCTTCTTTTCGCCATTTCTGAGATATAAAAATCAACACATTTTATAGCACCTTAACTCAGTACCACAGCACAAAAAAACTTTAAATTTTGGAGGCTCTAAAAATGAAGTTGCTTTAGATATATTTTAAAAAACAAACAAACGACACATGAAAAATCTAGTAATAGTGCTGCTCATTTCGCTCTTATTTCAAAGCTGTTTTAGCTACACTCGTGCTTTAGATTTTAGTGCAGGCGCAGTTGTAGAAAAGCAACGAGTAAAAATTTATAAAAATAACGGCACAGAGCTTAAGGGCAAGGTGCTCTCTGTAGACGAAGATCAAATTGTGATCATCTCCAGTAAAACAAAACAGGTGGCAAAAACACCAGTTAAAGATATTCTAGGGGTTCAAGCCAAACGGTTTTCTGTAGGTAAAACTATTGGTATTCCCGTCGCGGCACTAATAACCGCTATTGTTATTTACGCTGTTTTTGGTGAGCAACCCTCTTCATCTGAAGACGATCAGTAAAAACAACACTTTTAAAAGCCCAACAACTCAGTAAGTACCGCATAAAAAAACCTCTCAAATTTGAGAGGTTTTCTATTTTTATTTACAAAATATTGTGGCTTATTGAAAATGCTTTAAAATACGCACCTCGTAGTCTTTTACGTTCTCTACAGGCCCTCTTTCTTTAATTAACTTCACAAAAGTCTTGTCATTCCAAAACTTCTCATATAACATCATGTGGTCTTCTTTGTTTTTTCCAGTCAAGGCAATCCAGTGAGTGGCTCCATTTGGTCTTCCAAAATCGTAGGTTCCAAAACCAACGCTTCTACCCTCAAAGTCCTCCTTAAAGGTCTCAACGATTTTGTCGTGCCCCGCTTTAAACACATTAGGATCTTCAATTTTAATATCCCATATGTGCATAGTGTTGTTTTCCGTCTTTCCTGGTTTCCAGCTAGAAACTCTTCCAGAATAAGATGCTTGCCACTCCTCTATGTAGTTTGCCATTCTTGACCATAATAGATCTGCTTTGTCATCACTCATGGCATCATCTTCCATCATATCCTCTCCCAAGGTCCAAGACCATACCATACGGTGGGTTGCTCCGTTGGTTCTTCCATTTCCAATTCGCTCCAATGATATACCTGCATTGTTAAAGGCTACAGAATCAAAAGTTCTGCTAAAAATTTCCATAAGTTTTTTTTGTGTGTGTGGCTTTGCCTTAAACTCTACAACGCTGTAAGCTTCTGTTTGGGCAGATAATTGAAGCGTAAAAACCGCAATAATAATTGTGATAAGTAATTTTTTCATGATTTTAAATATTTTAATTAGTTTCCAAATTTAACAAATTAGTTCTTTAAGACAATTAATTTTTGATATAAATAGCATTTGTCAAAGAAATTAATTCTGCGTTGCAATTAATCTAAATAAACAATACATTTGGTGTTTAACAATTAAATCAAATAAAAATGAAAAAAGTATTTATAACTTTATTGGCACTTACTTTATTTGTTGCTTGTAATGAAACAAAAAAATCAGACGGTGAAGCTCATGCCGCAATGATTGAATCTACTATGAAATCAGATTCAGCCCCACAACAAATCGGATATCAAATTTCTGACAAGGGAGAAAAAATCTCTTTGTATGGAGGAGATATGGCCGCTGTTTCTCTATGGGAAACGTACATAAAAGCACATAATGAAAGAGATCTTGAAACGATTGCATCTTTAAATGCAGAAAAAGATTTCGTGGCTTATGGACCTAACGGAGAAGCTATTAAAGGGACAGAGGCGCATATGGCGTTTTTAACCACTTGGTTTGAACAAACCAATCCAACCTGGACTACAAAGTTTTTAATCACAAACATGTACACAGATAAAGAAGGAAAGGTGCAGCAGTGGATTACCTCTGGTCATGATCTCACACTTACTGTTGAAGGTGAAGAAGTGAAAGTGAACCAAGTACATGACGGTCTTATTGTTGACGGAAAAATCAAAATGTTTACTGTTAACGAAAGAGTAATGGTAGAAGAGCAAGAAGAAAAAGCAAAAGAGTAGTTTGTGATACTCTCAAAAAAAAGCCCCGCAAATTGCGGGGCTTTTTTTGTTATACTAGAAAAACTATAGATATCCTTGGGTTATGCGCTTTACGTATTTACCGATAACATCAAACTCTAAATTTACCATGGTGTTTTTCTCAAAGGTGTTAAAATTTGTGTGGGCATAGGTGTAGGGTATGATGGCAACACTAAAGGTGTTTGGCCTTGAGTCTACCACCGTAAGACTTACCCCGTTTACTGTAACAGAGCCTTTTTCTATGGTGATGTTGTTTAAAGAGCTGTCATAGGTAAAGGTAAACACCCAGCTACCGTTTTGCTCTTTTATTTCTTGGCATATCGCGGTTTGATCAACATGACCCTGTACAATATGCCCGTCTAGCCTATCTCCAAGTTTCATGGCCCTCTCTAAATTAACAACCGCGCCTGTTTTTAATTTACCAATATTGGTTTTATCAAGGGTTTCTTTAATTGCCGTAACAACATAGCTGGTTTCTGTTAGAGAGACAACCGTAAGGCACACACCATTGTGCGCAACACTTTGGTCTATTTTTAACATTGGAGCTAGCTCACTGGCTACCTCTATGTGCAGATTATCTCCCTCTTTGGTGAGAGACTTTATTTTACCTAAGGATTCAATTATTCCTGTAAACATGAGTAATTTGGTTACATTTGTAGTACAAAAATAACGATAAAGAAACGACCTATATGAGTAATCAAGATAAAATAATTGTAGGAATCTCAATTGGTGATCTAAACGGCATTGGTAGTGAGATCGTGCTTAAAACGTTTCAAGATCCAAGAATGCTAGAATTTTGTACGCCAGTTATTTTTGCTTCTGTTAAGGTGATGTCTTTCTTTAAAAAACACTACGGCATAGAACTTAACCTTCACGGGATTGATACCTTAGATAAAATTATACCAAAAAAAATCAATGTTCTCAACTTATGGAAGGAGACAGTAGAGATCGATTTTGGAAAACAAGACAACACTATAGGCCAGTATGCTGTAAAATCTCTAGAGGCCGCCGTTATAGCTCTTAAGCAACATAAGATTGACGCGCTTGTAACCGCTCCTATAAACAAATCAAACATACAATCAGAGACCTTTAATTTTCCTGGCCACACAGATTATCTGCAACAAGAATTGGAGGGAGACAGCTTGATGTTGATGATTTCAGAAACCTTAAGAGTGGGTCTTTTGACAGATCATGTAGCGGTAAAAGATATTTCGGCAAACATCACCAGAGAGGTCATAGAAAAAAAGATCAATACCATCCATAAAACGCTAATTCAAGATTTTGGAATTGCCAAGCCAAAAATAGCCGTTTTGGGTATTAATCCTCACACCGGAGATAACGGTGTTATTGGAAATGAGGATGACACAATTATGCGCCCAACGCTTGATAATTTGCGCAACAACGGTAAAACGGTCTTCGGTCCTTATGCCGCAGATAGTTTTTTTGGCAGTGCAAACTATAAAAACTTTGATGTTATTATTGCCTCATACCATGACCAAGGCCTTGTCCCATTTAAGACACTAGCCTTTGGCTCTGGGGTAAACTACACCGCCGGTCTTAGTGAGATAAGAACTTCGCCAGATCACGGCACCGCCTATGACATTGCCGGGAAAAACAAAGCAGATTTCACTTCTTTTAGAGCAGCAGTTTTTAGCGCTATTACTATTTTTAAAACAAGGAAAGCGTATCTAGTTTCTGCAGAAAATCCCTTAAAAATTAGCAAGCGAAAGCCCTTTGTAAAAAAGTAGTGATAAAATAATTTGCAAATGAAATAATTTTTTATCTTTGCAGCCGCTTTATGCGTAAGGCGGATATTTCAATTTGGTGTGATTATGAGAGATTTGAAAGAATTTACAATCCCTTTTGTTGGGTTGAAACTTGGAGAGCATCACTTTGATTTTACAATAGACAATACGTTCTTTGAGCATTTTGAGTATGACGAGTTTAATGGAGCAACCATTTCTCTGGACGTACTGCTAGATAAAAAAACAACCTTTATGGAGTTTACATTAACCTACACGGGTGATGTAAATGTAAATTGTGATGTAACCAACGAGTCTTATAACGAGTCTGTGGCTGGAAGCTACCATTTTATTGTAAAGTTTGGTGATGATTTTAATGATGAAAATGAAGATTTACTGCTAATTCCACACGGGAGCTATGAGGTTAATATTCAGCAATTCATTTACGAGTCTGTAATTTTAAATTTACCCAGCAGAAGAATACACCCAGGAATAGAAGATGGAACATTGCAAAGTGACATTCTCGACAAACTTGAAGAGTTAAGCCCAAAGGCAACCAAAGAAGATACAGAAGAACCCCAACAAGGACCAACAGATCCAAGATGGGATTCATTAAAAAAATTATTAAACGAAAAATAATAGAGCGTAATGGCACATCCTAAAAGAAAAATCTCCAAAACTAGAAGAGATAAAAGAAGAACACATTACAAAGCAGTTGCACCGCAAATTGCTACAGATCCTACAACCGGAGAATCGCACCTATACCATAGAGCGCACTGGCATGAAGGTAAACTATACTACCGTGGTCAAATTGTTATTGATGCAGTAGAAGAAGTAGAAGCATAGGGCTTAAAAAAACTTATATACAGAGAACTCTCACAGCCTGTGAGAGTTTTTTGTTTTCTCAGCTATTAGTAAAAATCAAAAAAGTCCAAAAAGACTTTTTTTTGATTAAAATTCACTATTTTTCGGGCTTTTTAGAGAGATTTTGAATCTTTTTACTGAATTTAAACAAATTCTATGAGTACCATTACTGCTGCAATCACTGCTGTTGGAGGCTATGTTCCTGAGTATGTTTTAACAAACAAAATACTAGCAACAATGGTAGACACCAACGATGAGTGGATTACCTCAAGAACAGGAATCAAAGAGCGCCGCATTTTAAAAGAACAAGGCCAAGGAACTTCCTTTATGGCCATAAAAGCAGCTGAGCAACTGCTTTCAAAAAACAACATCAATCCAGAAGATATAGACATGGTGATTATGGCAACTGCCACACCAGATATGCCCGTAGCATCAACAGGTGTTTACGTAGCCTCACAAATAGGCGCGGTAAATGCTTTTTCTTATGACCTAGCGGCGGCATGCTCTGGCTTTCTTTTCGGTATGTCTACCGCAGCCAGATACATAGAATCTGGCAGATATAAAAAAGTATTACTCATTGGAGCAGATAAAATGTCCTCGATTGTAGATTATACAGATCGCACCACATGTATTATCTTTGGAGATGGTGCGGGAGCTGTTTTGTTTGAACCCAACCAAGAAGGGCTTGGTCTGCAAGACGAAATATTACGCTCTGATGGTGTTGGAAGAGACAGTCTTAAAATTGATGCAGGTGGATCTATTTTGCCTCCATCAAACCAAACCATCGCAGACAAACAGCACTTTGTTCATCAGGACGGGAAAACAGTATTTAAATTTGCTGTTTCTAAAATGGCAGATGTTTCAGAACAAATAATGCAACGAAACAACTTAACGGGTGATGATGTAAGCTGGCTAGTGCCACACCAGGCCAATAAAAGAATAATAGACGCAACTTCAAGAAGAATGAATTTGCCACAAGATAAAGTGATGTTAAATATTCACAGATACGGTAACACAACATCAGCAACATTACCTCTGTGTTTATTTGATTATGAAAACCAACTTAAAAAAGGAGACAATATCGTCTTTGCCGCTTTTGGAGGAGGCTTTACCTGGGGCTCCATTTATGTAAAATGGGCCTATGATCCAAAACAATAAAACAAGTACCTATTAACAAACAATTATATTATGGAATTAAAAGACATTCAAAGTTTAATCAAGTTCGTAACTAAGTCTGGCGCTAGTGAGGTAAAACTTGAAATGGAAGACGTTAAAATTACCATTAGAACAGGCGAACACAATAAAGGTGAAACTACCTTTATACAGCAAATGCCTCAGATGGCAGCTGCTGCTCCAGCACCTGCTGCTGCAGCTCCTGTTGTAGAAGAAGCCACAACAGAAAGTAAAGAGGAAACTAACCTAATCACTGTAAAATCACCAATTATCGGTACTTTTTACCGTAAGCCATCACCAGACAAACCTATGTTTGTTGAGGTTGGATCTGTTATTGGAGAGGGAGACGTTTTATGTGTTATTGAGGCCATGAAACTTTTCAATGAGATAGAAAGTGAAGTTTCTGGTAAAATTGTAAAAATATTGGTGGATGACGCTTCTCCTGTAGAGTTTGATCAGCCACTATTTTTAGTAGACCCATCATAATTTATATTTTAAATCTTAGATAGAGTTTTAACAACCTTTGTGAAAACAAAGCTGTGAGTTATAAGTTTAAATAAAAGAGATATGTTTAAAAAAATATTGATTGCCAATAGGGGTGAAATAGCACTTCGCATCATACGTACCTGTAAAGAAATGGGCATTAAAACGGTGGCTGTTTATAGTAAAGCTGATGAAGAAAGTTTGCATGTAAAGTTTGCAGACGAGGCGGTATGTATTGGTCCAGCGCCAAGCAGTGAGAGTTACTTAAAAGTAAGTAACATTATTGCCGCGGCAGAAATTACAAACGCAGATGCAATTCATCCAGGATATGGATTTCTTTCTGAAAATGCAAAGTTTTCAAAAATTTGTAACGAACACAATATTAAATTTATTGGAGCATCCCCAGAGATGATAGACAGAATGGGTGATAAGGCAAATGCAAAATCAACCATGATCGCTGCAGGAGTACCTTGTGTGCCAGGAAGTGAAGGGGTTATTCCAGATTTTAAAACATGTATTAAAGTTGCCAAAAAAACAGGCTATCCAGTGATGCTTAAGGCTAGTGCTGGTGGTGGAGGAAAAGGAATGCGCGCTGTTTGGAAAGAAGAAGAGCTTCAAGATGCTTGGGAGTCTGCCAGACAAGAAAGTAAAGCAGCCTTTGGAAACGATGACATGTATATGGAAAAGCTAATTGAAGAGCCTCGCCATATAGAAATTCAAATTCTTGGAGACAGCAAAGGGAACGCATGTCACCTCAGTGAACGAGATTGTTCTGTACAGCGCCGTCACCAAAAACTTACGGAAGAAACGCCAAGTCCTTTTATGACAGACGCCCTTAGAAAAAAAATGGGAGAAGCTGCTGTAAAAGCCGCCGAATACATAAAATATGAAGGAGCAGGAACCGTAGAGTTTTTAGTAGATAAGCACAGAAATTTCTACTTCATGGAAATGAATACGCGCATACAAGTTGAGCATCCTATTACAGAACAGGTGGTTGATCATGATTTAATTCGTGAGCAAATTCTAGTAGCTGCCGGTGTGCTTATTTCTGGGAAAAACTACTTTCCATCATTACACTCAATAGAGTGTCGTATTAACGCAGAAGACCCCTACAACGACTTTAGACCTTCTCCAGGAAGAATAACGACCCTACACGCTCCAGGAGGTCATGGGGTTAGGCTAGACACTCACGTATATGCAGGGTATTCTATACCGCCAAATTATGATTCTATGATTGCAAAGTTGATTACAACGGCTCAATCACGCGAGGAAGCCATCAATAAAATGAAGCGCGCCTTAGATGAATTTGTTATTGAAGGAATTAAAACAACCATACCGTTTCATAGACAACTTATGGACCATCCAGATTATGTTTCAGGTAATTATACCACGGCATTTATGAATACATGGAAAATGAATGAACCTCAAGAGGAAGAATAAACCAACCACAATCAAATAAAAAAGTGCTATCTAATTTTAGATAGCACTTTTTTTATGACTCAAAATTTCTGCTGTTAATTAACAATAAGTTTTCTAACCTGGGTAGCACCACTTTGTGTTTTTAAGTAAATTAAATACACACCACTACTATAGCTAGATACATCTACAGTATTATTTGAAGGATCCATCTCCCTTTCTTTATAGATAGACATCCCTGTGATGTTAAAAATCTCCATTGAGAAAAACTCTGTAGAGTTAATAAGAGAGACTGTAAAGGCATTATCTGTAGGGTTTGGATGCACAGAAAACAAACTGTTTTCTTGGCCCTCAGTGTTTAAGGCAGCATCGTTTCTAAAGCGGTACTTTATAGTTTCTCCAAACCAACGTTCTAAAAATACGATAGTAGAACCGCTCAAGTTTTTTAAACGAATAAATCCGTTACCATGGTTTGAGGGCCAGTTATTCATTCCGTCACCACCCGTATCATAGACCACGAGCTCATAGCATCCCTGTGGAAGATTAATTAGATCTGTGTAGGTTGTGTTTGAATCATCAAAATCTCTCTCAAACATAACGTTACCAGCAGTGTCAAAGACCTTGTAGCTATTTTCAAAAGGGCGGTTGTTTGTTTTAAAGTCGATTACCAATTGTTCCTCATGAATTGGAGCGGCCTCAAATTCTGAGGTCAAACTATTGTTAAACTCGTATTGGTCTGCACCACCATTTGCCTCGCTAAGACTTACCTCAAAAGAAGTAGTTCCTTGGTAGTAATCACCAACCTCAATGGCAGGGAGTGTGATTACCTCCTGCTCTAAAAACGCTAAACTTCCTGTCCAGGTATAGCTGTAAGAATCTTCTCCTTGAACGCCATAGGTTACAATTACAGATTCTAATGGGTTTTCTCCATTGTTCTTAATTCTAATAACCGGCTCGCCACACGTTGGGTTAAATCTAGTGTTTAGTTTAAAAATGTTTGGGGCAATAATTTCCTCTAATGAGGCATCATTGGTAAAGTTCGGAGCACCATATTCCACAAAAAAGATTTCTGTTATATAGTTTCCGTAGGGATCCTGATCTATGTTATAATCTATGTCTGTTGTGGTGTCTACCCCAACATTAATAAATGGTGTGACATCCAAATTTTGAACCGTTGCAGGAGCTCCTGGACACCAACCAGCTCTGTCATACATCCAGGTTCCCCCTTGAGGGTAGAGTGGGTTTTCTCCGCATTCTTGCATAATCTCCCAGCTATATTGCTCAACACCGTTTACAAGTACTTTATGGGTATTGTTACAAAACTCCCCACAATTATTACCATTTCCAAAACCATGTCCTGATAGGGTCGATTTTACCGAAAACATCTCTGCCTCTGGGTTGAGAGGCACCGTGGTGTTTACAACCACATCATCAAAGGTATTTAAACTATAATTACCAGAATATAAGTTCTGAATACCCAAGAGTTCTCTGGAAGGGGTACCCACTTTGAAAACAACTTTCATGTCAAGTAATTCTTGAAAATTTCCTGCCTGAATGTGCACATCATCTCCTTGAAATAGGTGCTGAAAGTCTGTAACATCAAAAATCCACGTCCAGCCATCATCACCTAAAGAAAGGCCATTTCCGTAGGGCGTTATATAACGGCCAATCTCCCAAGGGACAAGCACTTCTTCTCCAGGTACGGTGGTATTATATTCAATTTGTTCTAGAATAAGGGTAACATCTGGAGCTACAGCCGTAGAGTCTGTGGCAACCAAATTAGCATCATACTGGTAGTTATTATAATAGGTAGGGTTTACATAAAGAGTTTGATCCAAAACAGGGATTTCTCCAACCACTTCTTGCACATATTTCTCTACCATCACTTTTCCTTTTGCAATGGAGTCTACAACAAGCTCTGTATTTATAGTATAGCTGGCGGTGTTGCGATTAAATTTTACGTTGGGCCTTGTTGTAGATGTTGTAAAGTTCTTGAAGTGTGCACCACTATAGTTTTTTAACTGCGGAACACCGTAAAGCGGTGTTTGCTCGTCTAAAACTTCTTCAAGAGTCTCATAATTTGTCGTGATTTGATCAAACTTGTAATTTACCTTTAATGCTGAATAGTTAGGGTGGGAGGCATCAACATCCTTGTGCATCCAATTGGCAATGGTAGCCGGATCTAACTCTGTGGCCCAAATTTGGAAATCATCTAGTTTGCCATCATAAAAATTATCTGCATTCCATTGTCCTCTTCCAAGGTTAAAATCAGCGATAGCACCTACCGCTCTATTGAGCCCTGTTCCTGTATGCCATAGTTCTGCGTTGAGGTAGATATTCATTACACCAGTGGTTGCATTTTTAGTGAATGCCCAATGGTTCCAAACATCTTTGTATTGATCAATATCATCAACCTCTTTGTCTATGCGATCATACCCTGTTGCGTCTCCTGCGTCCCAATACACTCTTTGGTTGCTCCAAGGCAGATGTATGTTTAAAACTCTATTTCCCTCTTGATCATGGACGTCAAAAACACTATCGTTTTGAGGCTGCTCCCCATTTCCGTTTAGCCAAAAAGAAATGGTAACTTCATTTTCTATCTCTGTAAGATTGGTGGTTGGAACTTCTAGTTTGTCTGGCCCATTAAAATTAAAATAAGCGTCTGTGGTTGCAGCCTGTGATGCGCAATCCCAGGAGTAGGCATTACCGCTCAAAGATACAGCGCTTGCGCCCTCTTTACCTGTAAATGCAACCTCTACAATGATGTTTGATGCCCCATCCCAGTTAAAAAAAGAAGGGAAATCAATATGCTGCCAGCCTGTATCACTAAAGGCCAAATCTTTAGCAAAGACTTCAACAAAATCTGTAATTATCTCATTTTCCTGTAATTCGTTTTGTGTGGTTGCCTTTAGACCAATTCTAAGGTGCTGCATTTCTCCACCAGTATCAAGAATGTTAAACTGCATTCCTGTAATATCTCCGGGAGTTAATCCAGAGGCCACAAGCTCAGACTGTCTAAATAAATACTGCACCTGAGAGTCTTCCAAAGAAGCATCAAAAGGATCTTGAATTTCTTGCGTTCCATCACCCACTTGGTATGCCACAAGCGCAGAAGGGTCATCAAAAACGATCGTTTGCTCATACCTAGGAGTATAGCTCCAGGCTGTATTGTTCATGTAAGAAAAACTATCTGGTGTTAAACCTCCATTTCCGCCAATATAGTAGTTAGGGTGAAGCCCTTTGCCCGTATGTTCAATAACTTTTAGGTATGACAGGTAATCCCACTCTCCACAATTTGGATTTTGAGTTGGGTCACACTTTAGTTTGTATTTAATGTATACTTTTTCAAAATCAAGCCCTTCTAAAGAGGTAAAATCAAAATATCCCTCTCTTGGAGATAGCCAACCTTGTCCTACAGGATAGCCATCAAATTCTATGGTTTGAATTTCAATTTCATCTCCAGGTTGTTGAGAAAATGACACAAAAGAGAATAAAATAAAAACAAGTAATAGTCTGTAGTTGGTTTTCATCAAAATGTAATTAAATTTATAAATGCAATTTGCTTTAAGCAAACAGGCTTAAATATAATACTATTTATGAATCTATCCTATTGGGAGCAAAAGTCATGGTTTACCAACATAGACTTTGCCATTATTGGCAGCGGAATTGTTGGTCTTAGCTGCGCTCTAGAATTACGGGAACTTCACCCAGAGGCTAAAATTGTGGTTTTTGAAAAAGGAACCTTGCCCAGTGGAGCCAGCACTAAAAACGCAGGGTTTGCTTGTTTTGGTAGTATGTCTGAAATACTACAAGACCTAGAAACACACTCACCAAGTGAGGTGGTCGGGCTTATTTCTGAGCGTCTTAAGGGCCTCTCTACCCTTAGAGCCGCCTTAACAGACCAGAGAATTGCCTATGCTCAACTGGGAGGATATGAACTTTTTCCAGACACAGACAGCGCTGTTTTTGACAAGTGTGTCAAAAATTTAGACGCCATCAATGAGCTGCTATTTCCCATTTTTAATGCCAATGTGTTTTCTGTGGTTGACACCCCTTTTGGGTTTGAAAAAGTAGCCTCGAAAGCTATTTTCAATAAATTTGAAGGACAGCTTGATACCGGCAAGATGATGACAGCATTACTAGAAAAAGCCGCCTCAAAAGGTGTGTTAATACTAAACAATGCGTTGGTTAAAGAGATCTCACAAAAGAGTGCGTCGCCAGTTTTTACTCTAGGCAACCTAACTGTTGAGGCAAAAAGCATATGTATTGCCACCAACGGTTTTGCTAAGGAGTTACTGCAAGAAGACGTACAACCGGCAAGAGCACAAGTACTCATCACAAAGCCCATTAAAAATTTAGCGATAAAAGGCACTTTTCATCTTGATTGTGGCTATTATTATTTTAGAAATATTGATGATAGAATTTTATTTGGTGGCGCTAGAAACCTTGCCTTTGACGCAGAAAACACCTCTCAAACAGGACTTACTCCTATAATACAAGACAAACTAGAACATCTTCTAAAAACCACTATATTGCCTCAAACATCCTTTGAGATAGACACTCGCTGGAGTGGTATTATGGGGGTTGGAAGCCAAAAAAAGCCCATTATAAAAAAACTATACCCTGGCGTTTTCTGTGGTGTTCGTTTGGGAGGAATGGGTGTTGCCATAGGAAGCAGTATTGGTAAAGAGTTGGCAGTACTTTCATCTAAAAAAGAACAACACTAGTTGTTCAAATTAATAGCAATGAGCTCAAAAAAAATCAAAGAACACTTACTGCTATCTTGTGAACAGCAAATACTGCAGAAGTATATTATTGTTCAAGATAAAATTAAGGGCATTATTGCATCCTTAGATGATGCAACAAAAAGTAGCGCAGGAGATAAGCATGAGACCGCTAGGGCTATGTTACAACTAGACAGAGAACAAGCAGGTGAACGATTAGTAGAAATTGAGAAAACCCTTGAAGTACTCCACAAAATCAATCTTACAAAATCAGCAACCCATGCTCATTTAGGAAGTTTGGTAACTACCAACAAAGGCAACTTTTTTTTAAGTATCTCATTGGGTGTTTTGATCCACCAAAGCAACCACTACTATTGTATTGGTCTACAAACGCCAATAGGCAAATTGTTATTTGGCAAGCAAGTTGGAGACACCTTTTCTTTTAGAGAAACTAACTATCAAATTAAAGCGATTGAGTAATGCAGACATTTGTACTTTTTTTTAAACAAGGACTATCGCATATTTTAGATCTAGACGGCATTGACCACCTGCTTTTTATACTAGCCATAACGGTATTTTTTAGCCTTTCCCAGTGGAGAAAACTAGCCCTGCTTATAACGGCCTTTACCATAGGGCACAGCATTACCTTAGTGCTTTCTGTCTATGATATTTTTACCTTGCCACGTGATATCATAGAGCAGTTGATACCCATTACAATTATTGTAACCTGTATAAATAATTTTATTAAAGTGTATAAACCTACCCAAATTAACTACCAACTATTATACACTACAGTGTTAATTTTTGGGTGTATTCATGGATTGGCATTTTCAAATTTTTTGAAAATGGCATTTTTTGAAGATGATAACTTACTTGCTTCTCTGGTAGGTTTTAATATTGGTATTGAGCTTGGTCAACTCATAATTGTGGGTGTTTTTTTAGCGGCTATACAGATGGCATTTCGCGGGTTTAAAAAACTAAAACACGAGCATGTTATCATTTCATGCTCTGCAATAATATTAATTTTTGCAGTAAAAATATTGTGGGACCTGCTTTAAAGCTAAGTTATCCATTTCGGCTTATACCAACTCCAGGTAGACCTTTGTTTTTTCTTCTAGCAATGTAGGGTGATTTAGATACAAAACACCTTCTGGAGTTTGCACCTGCACCTCGTAGTAATGACCTTTAAAGTATTGCTTTAAAACCACGCCAAAGACAGGTGTAGGTGTTTTTGATATTTTCAGTTCATGAGGCAATACTGTGCGAAGGGCCTCTTTTTTAACCCCCTTAAATATAGCCGTGTCAATAACAGACCCAGAACCAAAAAAACCAGCTTGGTAAGGTGTTTTAAGATTTGAGATAATCTCCTGAGGGCTTCCCATCATTTCTTTGTTGCCAGCTCGCAGCATAAGAATGGTGTCTGCAAAACCCAGTGCCTCGTCGCTATCATGAGTGGCAGTAACACAGGTAATATTGTTGTCTTTCAAATAGCCGTATAAATTACGGCGGAGTTTGTTTTTCCTGAAGGTGTCAATATTGCTAAATGGCTCGTCTAAAAAGATGACCTCAGGAGTATTTGCAAGCGCTTTTGCAAGCGCAACTCTTTGTTTTTGACCTCCGCTAAGGTTTTTCACCTTCGTGTTTTTATACTCTTGTAGGGCCACAACCTCTAATAGCTCATCTACACGAGCTGCGTCTTGCTCTTTGTTATTTCGCTTAAGGTGTGTGGCTATATTTTCTGCAACAGATATAAACGGCATTACATTAAACTCTTGAGCTACCAATTTCATAGCAAGCTCTCCAGGCACAAGATTGTGTTGTGGCCCTAACAGCTGTTTTTCTTTCCAAAACAACAGGCCATTTTCTAAATGCAATAGTCCGTAAATTAAGTGGAGTAAGGTAGATTTTCCGCAACCACTTTCTCCTAAAACCGCCAAATGCTCTCCTTCTTTTAATGAAAACACGATGTCTTTTAGTACTGACACCTCAGGCGTGTTTGGATATGAAAATTCGTTAATCGTTACCTTTAGCATAAAAAATAGTGTGATAAAAAAGCTATATATCAAGTGTATTTACCTAGTTATATATAGCTTTATAGTGGTTTAAATTGCGCTATTGTTTTACGCCATCATTCATTTGTTTTGGCAAAACCTTATAGCCCATATTATATAAAGTGAAGCCATATATATCTGCATATTGTTCAATGGTTTTGCTTACTGGAGTTCCTGCGCCGTGTCCTGCATCTGTTTCAATCCTAATCAAAACAGGAGCCGTGCCCCCTTGTTTTTCTTGTAATTCTGCTGCAAATTTAAAACTATGCGCAGGCACTACCCTATCATCATGGTCTCCTGTGGTAACCATTGTCGCAGGATACTTTGTGCCAGGAGTTACATTATGTACCGGGGAGTATGCCTTTAGGTATTCAAACATTTCTTTACTCTGTTGCGCAGTACCATAATCATAGGCCCACCCAGCACCTGCAGTAAAGGTATGATATCGTAACATATCCAGGACTCCTACAGCCGGAAGGGCTACTTTTATTAAATCTGGCCGCTGTGTCATTGTAGCGCCCACCAAAAGCCCCCCATTAGACCCTCCACGAATTGCTAGGAAATCACTAGAGGTGTATTTTTTACCAATTAAATATTCTGCGGCGGCTATAAAGTCATCAAAAACATTTTGCTTTTGTAATTTGGTTCCTGCATCATGCCATTTTTTGCCATACTCTCCACCGCCCCTAAGATTGGCGACAGCATACACACCACCCTGCTCCATCCACACGGCATTTGTAATGCTAAAACTTGGAGTCAAGCTAATATTAAAACCACCATACCCATACAAAATGGTTGGGTTTGTGCCGTCCAGTACAATTCCTTTTTTGTGGGTAATTATCATTGGCACCTGTGTGCCGTCTTTTGAAGTGTAGAACACTTGTCTGCTTTGGTACTCATCTGAGTTAAAATCAATGCTTGGTTTTTTGTAAAGCTTAGAAGTTCCAGAAGAAATTTCATAAGAATATATACTACCAGGAGTAAGGTAATTTGTAAAAGAATAATACAAGCTTGTATCTTGCTTTTTAGCTCCAAAACCACCTGCTGAGCCAACTCCAGGTAAGACAACTTCTCTTACTAGGGTACCGTCATAGCGATACTGTTTTATAGCGCTTACGGCATTTTCCATATAATTTGCAAAAATATACCCGCCACCTGTACTGGCTCTTAGAACATTTTGAGTTTCTTCAATAAGATCTTTCCAGTTCTCTGGCCCTGGACTAGATGCATCTACAGTAACTACTTTTTTGTTAGGGGCATTTCTGTTTGTAACAAGATAAAGCTTGCTGCCAACATTATCTATAACAGAGGTATCACTATCTGTGTCTTTTTGTACAGTAACAAAAGGGCTTTTGGGGTCACCGAGGTCTTTGATAAAGAGTTTGTTTCCTGAGGTTGAAACACTTGCGGAAACAATCAGATATTTATTGTCTTGTGTTGTACGCCCACTTACATACCTGTGCTTTTGTTCTGGGGTTCCTCCAAAAATAAGCTCATCTTCTTTTTGAGAAGTTCCAAGTTTATGGTAATAAAGCTTGTGTTGGTCTGTTTTGGCAGATAGCTCACTCCCTTTTGGTTTGTCATAGCTAGAATAATAAAAACCTTCATTTTTCAGCCAAGAAATACCACTAAATTTTACATCCACAATGGTGTCTTCTATGATTTTTTTGGTTTGGGCATTCATCACAAGTACCTTTCTCCAGTCACTTCCTCCCTCGCTTATACTGTAGGCAGCCAATGATCCGTTTTCGCTAAAACTGAGTCCTCCTAGTGAAATGGTCCCATCTTCAGTGAATGTGTTTGGGTCCAAAAAAACTTCTGTTTTATCTGGGTCTTGCCCTGTTTTGTATCTGTAAATTACATACTGGTTTTGCAGCCCATCATTTTTATAAAAGTAAGAGTAGTCTCCTTCCTTAAAAGGAGCGCCAACTTTCTCGTAATTCCAGAGCGTTGTAAGGCGCTGCTTTAACTCCTCTCTAAAAGGGATATTTTCTAAATACCCAAAAGTGGTTTTGTTTTGATCTTCTACCCACCTAGCTGTTTCTTCGCTCATATCATCTTCAAGCCATCTGTAAGGGTCTTTCACCTGTGTTCCAAAATAATTAGTAACAGTGTCAACTTTTTTGGTCTTAGGATAGGTCACGGTATTGGTTTGGTTTATTGAAACATTGCTACTTTTACACCCTACAAGAACAAGGGCTGTAATAATTGGGATCATTAATTTTTTCATGAGTTTATTTTTTATAAAAATACATAAAAAAACAGGCCCTAATAAAGGTATAGGTGGCCTGTTTGTATTTTAATGATTGGGTTGTTATTGTTATTGAAACAAAGAGCTGTAGGATTTCCAGTATTTATATATGAGCACTCCTGTAATCGCCACCATTAAAACAGCAACTAACATTCCTGAGACGTCTAAAAAAAGATGGAACAATAAAATATTAACAACAATAGGGGCAAGTAAAATAAGGGCAAATGGAACCCATTTTTTAAATAGAAGTAGCCCCCCGATAAGTAGCTCTAAACTGGCAACAACATATAAAACATATCCTGTACTATTTAAAGACTCCATGAAGTTTGCTGCTGCTGGGGCCATGTCAAAAATAGGAATGAACGCAATAAACTTATTCATGCCAAATATTAGCAAAGAAACACCCAGTAACATGCGTAAAATAGTTGTAAAAGTTGAATTCATAATGGCGATAGTTTTAGCGTTATTGTTACTTAAAGATAACAAAAAATAAATACCCCAAGTGCAACTGCTTGCAAATGGGGTATTTATGCTATTTTAAAAGCTTTAGTCGCAGGCAGTATCTAAAGAGTTAATCCAGTCTCTTAGCAAGTCAACACCGTCATTGTGGACAATACTTCTACCTAGCAGCGGCATGCGTTCTTCTTCTGCTGTTACATTCAGGCGGTAGTAAATAACAGAATTTTCTGGATCTCCAGGTTTAATTAATTTTTGATCTAAGGAGAGATTGCTTAACATTTGATCTGGAGTTACACAAACCCCTAAATTTTCCAGTAAGTTGTTTTCGCTAAAGGCAAACCTCATAGGCCTGTAATTACAATGTCCTTCATCTCTATGACAGCTAGCGCAATTAATATCTACATATGAGCGCACTCTAGTTTCAAGGTCTTGTGAGGTGTCTCTATAGTCCACAACCGTATTGATGTTTGTGGGTATATTATCTTCAAGATAACCAACATCAATCCACTTTTGTAGTTGATTTTGCAGGCCATCTGCAAAGGCATAAGTGCTGTTAAGACTTTGAGGCTTTATACCAATAGGCTCATTTGTTGTATTACTTTTATGACAGGTAAAACATTCACTTCCAGAGGGCATTCTGTAGTTTATTTCACGCTGCTGCCCGTCTTCGATCCATGTTACATACTTAAAACCTCCATCTCCTTGTGTGTCAAGAAAAGCTTCTGTTTGCTGCTCATTCCAAAAATATTCTGCAAAAGTCCAGCCCTCTTCTTTTCTAATCATGAGTCGGGTTTCAATAAGTACTCTAGTATAATTAGGAAGTACATTGTCATAGAAGAAGTTCTTAATAATCACACTACCAACAGGTAGCTCGATGTTATTAGCGTCTCCATTATAAGTGCCTATTGTACCGCTAGGAAGCCACACAAAACGCGATTTCTGAGCATAGTTTGAAAACAAAGAACTAATAGGCTCATAAGGAAGCACGCCAAATGTTGGGGCTAGTTCACTTAGGGTATCCTCAAAAAAATGATACTCAGAAAGTGTTGGGTAGGGCACTTGTAATAAATCTACAGTAACCTCAGAGACAGGATCAATAGTTACATATCCTGCGTCATCTTCATTAGAGCAGCTAGAACATAGAATACAAATTAGACCGAAATACAGGAACCGTTTTAACATAGCATAAATAAAAACACCATTGAGAATTCACTCAACGGTGTTTTTTGAGAATTAAAAAATTATCTTTTTGTGAACTTGATTGCTTTCACGTTATTTCTTCTAAGTTTTTGTCCTGCTATACGAAGAATGTATTGCCCAGAAGTTAATTGAGAAATATTAATGTTGTTTCTGAGGAGTCTACCATGCATTACTTTTCTTCCAGTGATGTCAAAAACAGTATAGATAGGGTCTTCAATATCTTCAATGTTTGAAATCGTTAGGTTGTCAAGGGCTGGAACAGGAAATATAGAAATATCATTTGTTAAGAAATCTCCAGTGTTTAAAACACTATTTCCTTCAACAAGTTTGTGAGTCATGTTGATGTCTAGATCTTCAAATATATCCACAATTCCAGATGGCCAGTAAATTGTTACAGATGTAATTTCTGTATCTTGACCAAGACCAAAATGTGTGTTTAACGTACTCATGTTTCTAAATCCTTCTCCACTTCTTACTTCTCTAATTTGAGTTCCAGAAGCCGAGCTTAACTCAACTCTTGCTCCAATACCTCCTAGGTTACTTTCCACACCAACGGTATTTATTTTTAACCAGTTATTATTGTTTGTGTTGTTTATGATAAGCTGCCCATTAGAAATAGCGTCAACAAATCCATCTTCGTTGATATCTCCAAAACCACCATTACCAATATTTGTGCTAGAGATTGTAAAAGTAAGATCTCCATTACCATATAAAATTACTCCACCAGATACAATATCTGCATACCCATCATTGTCAAAATCATAGGTTTGATTTTCAATACTAGTAACATTGAATTCTGTAAGGCCAGAAGCGCTAATTACATCAGTAAAAGTCCCATTGCCGTTATTTCTCATTAGCCTATGGAAACCAGAGTTAAAAGTACTAGCTCCTATCCATCCGTCTAGATCTCCATCATTATCATAATCTGCCCAAGCGCTTGACCAGGTTTGCATGTCATCCTCTAGATTCAGAGAAGCGCCACTTTCTGTAAATGTGCCATCTCCATTATTTACGTGCATTTCATTGTCTCTTCTTTCAGACTCTCCACCACATTTTGCAATAAACATATCTACGTCTCTATCATTGTCAAAGTCTAACCATACAGATCCATAATGTCCTCCAGATGGATAATCTCCCAAACCACCTTGAAAGTATTCTAGGTTTCCTTCTCCATCATTGATGTAAAAAACACTTGGTTCAACATCATGACAAACATAGGCATCTAGGTGACCATCATTGTTGATGTCTACAAAGTTAGAACGTTGTGAGAATACATATTCAGGACCAGAGATTTCGGTATACGCTGTTCCATCATTGTTTGCTCTCATAAAGGTAACACCATTACCTCCACCATATAGCAAATCTGTGAAGCCGTTACGGTCATAATCCGCAGCTGCCAAACTCCAAGATGGAGAATTGTCAGCAAATTCTGTGGCAACAATTGACTCTATAAAAGATCCATCTTCTTGTTGATACAAAACTTGAATATTAGAATTATTAACAGAGAGGATGTCGTCTAGGCCGTCTCCATTCATATCTACAATACCTCTATCAGTGTAGTTTGTACCAGCAGACTGAGGTGTAAAAGTTACTTGAGCCGCACCGTATTGTGCTACAGCAAAAAGACAAGCAATAAAGAATAATTTTTTCATAATAATAGTTGTTTTAATTAATCACAAGATTGGTTAATAGAATTTATCCAGTCTTCCATAAGCGCTAGGGCTTCTGTATGAACTAGACTTTGCCCAAACTGGGGCATTTTATAGGGCTCATCTCCAGTTACAGACATCCTATAGTATATTATTGAGTTTTCTGGATCACCAGGTGCAATATGTTTTTGACCCATTAATCCAGGAATTGGGGTGTCTGCATCAACACATACACCTGCATTTTCGTCGTTGTTTAACGTATCAGTATATCCAAGACGTATTACTCTGTAATCTCCTTGTCCTCCATCAATATGGCAATTAGCACAATTAATATCAAGGTAAGACTTGGCTCTTTGCTCTAGAGAGTTTGAAGCGTCTTTCCAGTCTACCACGGTTATGATACTTTCTGGGAGGGCGTCTTCAAGATATCCAAAATCAATTAGTTTTTGTAATTGATTGCTTGGGCCATCATCGTAGGTTAGAAAAGAGTTAATGTTTTGTGGCTTTATCCCAAGAGGCACTGTCTCAAAATCATTGGTATGGCAGATAACGCATTGTTGTTTTGCGGGAATTCTGTAGTTAACAAATTTTTCTTGCCCATCTTGCAACCAGTTAACTTCTGTGTAACCGCCGTCTTCTGTGGTTTCCAAAAAAGCTTCTGTTTGGGCATCGTTCCAAACATATTCAGCAAAGTCCCAACCATCTTGGGTTTTTACCATTACTCTGGTTTCAATAATTCTGGTTGTGTTTGTTGGCAGTACATTGTTGTAATAAAACATTTTAATAAGCGCACTACCCGTCGGAAAATCTAACGATTTGTTGTTTTGGTCAAAACTTGCCGTTTCACCCACAGGCACCCAAACAAATCTTTCTTTAACTGCATAATCTGTAAACAATGAACTTATAGGCTCATAAGGAAGCACTCCATATGCTGGCTGTATTGCATTTAGCGCTCCATTAAAAAAATTGTATTCAGAAAGGGTATCGTAAGGGAATTTATCTAGATCTAGGGTAACGCTTGTGTCTTGAAAAACAATAATAGAAATAGTTTCTGTTTTGCAATTGCTTCCGTCTTGAAGGCAAATGGTATACTGCAAGGTGTCTGTGCCAACAAAATTTAAAGCTGGATCATATTCTAAAACATCATCGCTAGTGTCTTGCGGGGTGTTATTGTTGTTTATTGTCACATCACCATTGCTTGGGGATGTTACCGTTAGCAGCCCGGTTGCTGGAATATTTGTATCGTTAGCGAAAATGTCAATGCTAATTGTTTGCAGTGTTGATACTTGTACAAAATCTTCTTGTGTTTGTATCTCTAGAGGAACAAAAACATCTGTATCATCATCTGAACCACACGAGGTGATTAGCAGCATTGCAAATAACAGATATAAAACTTTGTGCATTTCTTAAAAATTATTTCATCTAAAAAAGTCTAAAAATAGGGCTTTAAATTCAATATTATTAGCAATGTATAAAGTTATGTCTGTTTATCCATCAGTGAATGAGACAATTATTAGAAATTTAACATTTACAAGGCAACTCTTTTTTTTAAGACCAAAACAAGCCTGCAAACTAATTATTACAGTTATACAAGCTGATGCGTCACCAAGTACTCTGCAATTTGAATAGCATTTGTGGCAGCTCCTTTTCTTAAATTATCACTTACAATCCACATGTTAAGTGTGTTTTGCTGTGAAAGATCTCTACGGAGTCTACCAACAAAAACCTCATCTGTATTATGTGCTAAAATTGGCATTGGATAGGTGTTAGTATCAGGGTTATCTTGAAGTGTAATCCCCGGAGTTTTTTGAAGCGTGTTTCTCACTTGATCTAGGGTGAAATCATTTAAAAAGGCAACGTTTACAGCCTCACTATGGCCTCCGGAGGTGGGCACTCTTACAGCTGTGGCGGTGATTGAGAAGCTTTGGTCGTTTAGTATTTTTTGAGGCTCAAGGGCCAATTTCATTTCCTCTTTTGTGTACCCATTGTCTTGAAAAACATCACAATGAGGGACTACATTTCTATGAATTTGATGCGGATAGACCATCTGGGGAGCAACACCCTTTTCTTCATCCTCCATTTGTTTCACTGCATTTGCACCTGTTCCAGAAACAGATTGGTAGGTGGATACTACCACCCGTTTCATCTTGTATTTTTTGTGCAATGGAGCTAAAGCCATAACCAGTTGTATGGTAGAGCAATTTGGGTTGGCTATAATTTTATCTTCTTTGGTGAGCGTTTGTGCATTGATTTCTGGAACTATCAATTTTTTGTCTGTATCCATACGCCAAACAGATGAGTTGTCTATAACGGTTGTGCCAACGTGCGCAAATTTAGGAGCCCACTCTAAAGAAGTTTCTCCCCCTGCAGAGAATATGGCAATGGTAGGCTTAGCCTTTACAGCATCTTCAATGGCTATTATTTTAAGGGCTTTATTTTTAAATAAAAGTTGTTTGCCTACAGATTTTTTTGAGGCTACAAGTAGCAGTTCTGTGACAGGAAAGTTTCGCTCTTCAAGAAGTTTCAGCATCACCGTGCCAACCATTCCCGTAGCACCTATAACGGCTATTTTCATAGGATTATTTTTTTTAAAGGTACACTATTGTTTAAAAATTTTAAAGTCTTTAAATTAAAAAAACGCAGATTAAAACACCTTATGATCTTGTGATAACTCGCCTCACACGCTGAGAGATTGCTGTAAGAATTTCATAAGGTATAGTATCAACAGCCCCCGAGAGTTTTTCTGCAGTTGTTTGATCTCCAAACACAATAACTTCGTCCCCTTCTTTACAATCAATATCAGTTATATCTACCATGATCATATCCATACAGACATTTCCGCAGATTGGGGCTTTGTGGCCACTAATACGCATCCATCCAACGCCATTTCCATAGGCTCTTGAAATACCATCTGCATGGCCAAGAGGGAGGGTGGCTGTTTTCATCTTTTTTTGAGCGGTAAACGCTCTGTTGTATCCAAGAGTATCTCCTTTTTCAAGGGTATGAATTTGTGAGATAATAGTTTTAAGTGTAGCGACAGGCTTAAGTTTCGCAGATTGCTCGACATCATTAGCAAAGCCATAAAGCCCTATACCGCAACGCACCATATCATAATGAGCTTGCGGGTAATTTAAAACTCCAGAGGTGTTTAATGTGTGTAAAAAAGGAGTGTGGGGCAGTGCTTTTTTTAGTTCTTCAGAAATTTCAGCAAAAGCATCCAACTGTTTTAAGGTAAATTTTCT
>Ga0208972_1000226_pt1 | contig 23153 bp, 26 predicted proteins | sample AOAMet_48_BLW_10_2_FD_188232 | JGI IMG/M metagenome (GOLD analysis project Ga0208972, IMG submission 188232) | Ammonia-oxidizing marine microbial communities from Monterey Bay, California, USA - CAN11_48_BLW_10 (SPAdes) | ecosystem: Environmental > Aquatic > Marine > Intertidal zone | place...
TATGCAGGCATGGCTAGTCTCCTTTTTTACAGTTGATACGACGTCACATGTTATTTGGATTTAAATACTACCTTAATCGAGCCCAAAACATTTAAGTCGATGGTTTTTCAAAAGTGAGGCCTCGCCTGCCCTCGGCATCAACGCGGGTTGGCTTTTTATACGAACATTGCGCTTAATTTTTAACAATAGGTCATTTGTTGATCAAAAATACAGCCCCGTTCCCCCCAAAAAACGATGCGGTTAAGCCTTTTGGGCGTGATTTAAAATTGTGAAACGTGGATTTGGTTTGGGGGCGCCTGTTAGCCTTGAACGGATGTAACGCCCGTTTCAGATCTATATAAGAGCCCGTCTTTTTTTAAGGAAACATGCATCGTGGCGTCTTTGGTTCCATTCGGGTAATCTGCGCGTAAATGTTGCACCAATATATCGTCATTTTCATAAATGCAGCGGCGGTTTTTGATATCAGCATTTTCCATGATCGCTTTCATTTGTTCGGCGCTCATGCTGTTTAGATTTGTGACTTTGCCAGTGGAATGCCACGTCATTTCCCAATCGGGGTGAAAGCAGGCCCAGTAAGCCTCTACGTCATGGTTTTCCCAGGCTTCGGTCAGTTTGTTATAAAGCGACAAATTTTTTTTCCTTTCACATGATGCCCCCTCAGCGTTTTATCCGTCGTGTTATTTTCTATGTCATAGCGAGGATGGGCTTTGTTTCAATTTTTTCAAATGACAGTTTTTTAACACATATCCACAGGCGCTAATTTTTCTGGAAAACAAACGACAAATTATTGGCAGGCATATTTTCAGTTTGCTTGTGCATAAGACCTCTCTGAGCGAATAGACCAAGGATATCCGCGTCATTTTTATATCCCAGTGCTGGATCGGCTTCGATAATGCTTTGATGAAAGTCGATATCGCCTTGGCTGCTCAATTCACCCTGGCGCTTGAAGGGACCATACAGAATGGCCATCCCATCTGGGGCAAGCGCCCTGGAAATTTCTGTGATCAAGATTTCTGCTTCTTCGCGGCTCACCAAATGCAGCAGGTTTGACACGAAAATCAGATCATATTGGTTATTTACCTTTGACCATCCCGTCTCGGTCGCATCTAGCAGGATCGGTGGTTCCACGTTATCTCGCTTTTTCTCATTGATCCAAATCTTGATACTTTTTAAGCGAGATGGATCCACATCTGACGGCTGCCAAATGAGCTCTGGAACCGCTGCGGCAAGTGACACGATGTGTTGGCCAGTTCCGCTTGCGATTTCTAAAGCCCACCCGCGGTGTGGCGCAAAGCGTTTCACCAGCGATAAAATGGCCGGCATATTTCGTTCAGCCGATGGCGCGTTCAACCGCCCTTTGCCCTCATCTTGTGCGACGCTTGCCGTCTTTGGAAGGTTTTTTCGATGCACCATTTAGACCTTCGAGCCGACGGGTTTTATGCAAGCTGTGCACCTGCATAAAATACCGATTTGATTTAATGCGCGTGTTTCCAAGGGCCGAAATCTTTTCCGCCTTCAACAATCTCATACATCACGCAGGGCTCATCTCCGATAACCCAACCATCATGGCCCGGCGCGAAGTAATAGGCATCACCGGGCCCCACTTCTATTTTTGAGCCATCATCATGCGAGCAACCGAGCCGTCCAGAAATAACAATACCGATATGCCCAGCTTGGCAGCTATCGCCACCAACGGTGGGTTTGATACATTCTGACCAGACCCAACCTGGCTGTAAAACCAATTTTGAGGCGTTTACATTGCCAAGCTTCACCACCTCTACTTTGGCTTTCGGTGGGTTTTTAACTTCATCTGCATCATTAAAATTCTTTGAGAAAAGAGTTTGCATTCTACCATCCTTTAAGTTTTCTTTTGATATTTGTAACTTTTCACAGACAGATCGTACTTGTCACCAAAAAAATATTAAATTTGGATTGTGAGGTTGATACTACCTTTCTGTTGCATTGTTTTAGGCTTGTTGCGTGATCCAAACGCCCACTCCCATTATTCCAATGCCCAAGGCTCGGATCGTGGAAAGCGGTGTTGGGTTCGCGGCAAAGAATGCAAAATGGTCAATCACAGCTGCGCTTGCCAATTGCCCGATTAAAACGAAAAACACCGCGTTTCCAATTCCAAACTTGGGTGCGATTGTGGTGATGGAAAGAATATAGAAAACCATTAATAAACCTGCCAGAAAAAGATGCTTTGGCGCTGTCATGATCGAAGCGATGGCCAGCTCTGAACTGCACAAGAGCGCCGCCAAGCTTGTGAAGAAGGCAACAAAAAGCAGAGTGGTTACCGCCAATAAGGGTGATCCTAAAAACTTTCCGAGATGCGCGTTTAATGCCGCCAGCACTGGAACGCCAATTCCAGCGGCCAGCATGATGAGTGCAGATGTACTGTAGGACATGATTTTCTTCCTTTCTCTTAAAGACAGTGACGTGATAATTTTTTGTTAGGCCAACTGTGTCTGGCCTGCCCAGAGACAGCAAGAGCCTATCGCAAACCCAAACGTTGGAAGGTTTGGGTTGAATTCGAACAGGCCGTGCTAGTTTACGGCCATGGCAGAGTTGGAACAGCACGAAATCAGCGATATCATTCAGATGGCTCTGTCGGATCACGTGTCCTTTGCCGATATAGAGAGGCAATACGGTTTGAAAGAGAGCCAAGTGAAAACGCTGATGCGACAAAATTTAAAACGTGGAAGCTATCAAGCCTGGCGCAAACGTGTGGCGCGGTTTGCTAGCCGCCGCGCGCATTATAAGTAGGATCGTACGGGCAAGGCAGCGCGCCTATTGTTCAATATTATTGAGTGATTTTGAAATGAATATAGTGAGAGGTTATCCGCTTTGATATCGTTTGAATAAGCGTTAAGGTTTGGAGAGATTCTGAAAAAGACCTGAAAAGAGAGTGACTTATATGCCTATTGAGAACGATGTAGACCCCTTGACACCTTATCAGCTACCGTTTCCGAAAGAAGCTCTTGATGAGATAGTTATCCCAGATGCAATGCCTAAGGATGATCGTTTATGGGTGCCTCAGGCAGAAAATGTTTGGTTTCGGCCTCTGTGTTTAAACCGCTCTCAAGGATATTGGACAACATTACTGAAGGTACGCAAGGCGGGGGTGTTGTCTCGTCACCGGCATCCACAGGGTGTTCATGGATTTGTTTTGAAAGGCCACTGGCATTATTTAGAACATGATTGGGTGGCCGAAACAGGTTCATATGTGTTCGAACCTCCTGGAGAGACGCATACATTGGTGGTGCCCGAAGGTGTGGATGAAATGATCACCTTTTTTCAAGTGAACGGCATGATGTTATATGTGGACCCTTGGGGAAAAGTTCAGGGCTATGAGGATGTGTTTTCCAAGATTGATTTGTGTAAAAAACATTTCGCGGCCGTGGGGCTGGGGGAAGATTTTGTGAACCAATTCATCCGATGATGTGACATCCTTTTCAGCGAGTGATTATCAGGGTAGGGCGTTTCGCAGATGACTTCTTCGCGTATGATATGCATGTCATGCGATTGGTATTTGCGGATACCCCTCTTTTTGTTCACGGGCTTTGCCGATTAAAAACGCCAGTCCGCCGTTCGGGCGTAACGGTGCATTTCGCAGGTTATCGGGGGCGTAAGGGAAAAATCATAGCCTTTAGTCAAAGCGCAGGACACGCATCCTAAGTAAGGCCATGGCGAAACGCAGGGCACAAGCAGGAAGGTCGCAACACTAATGAAGGTCAGTGACGTCTCACACGCAACCGCATATCGCTGAGATATAATTTAAGAGAGTCGAGATGCGATTATTGGCTTTTCAGGGGGTGCGCGCTCTTAACGATCCCGACTGATCGGTGTTCCGAGTCGGTTTTTCATGGGAAATTTTGCGTTTAAGTATATATAAATAAACGCAAAATTTATGATTTGGTAGGCCCGGAGGGACTCGAACCCCCAACCAAAGCGTTATGAGCGCTCTGCTCTAACCAGTTGAGCTACAGGCCCCACCTGACCGCCGTGCTATCATATGGAGAATGAAGGTCAAGGGTTTGAGATTGCGGTTGCGATATTTATCGGTTAACCCGCCGGTAAATTTAGGAGAGCGCGAAAATGAGCAAAGCCGCTAAGGAAATCACTTATGCCGATGCTGGCGTGGATATTGACGCAGGAAATGCCTTGGTAGATAAAATCAAGCCTTTGGCAAAGCGCACGATGCGCCCCGGTGTGATGTCGGGCCTCGGCGGCTTTGGCGGATTGTTTGATCTCAAAGCTGCGGGGTATAAAGATCCGGTTTTGGTGGCAGCCACGGATGGCGTGGGCACCAAGCTTCGCATTGCGATAGAGACAGGGCAGCTTGAAACGATTGGTGTTGATTTGGTTGCGATGTGCGTGAACGACTTGGTCTGCCAAGGCGCTGAGCCTTTATTCTTCTTGGATTACTTTGCAACTGGAAAACTTGATGTTACCGAGGCGGCGCGGGTGGTGTCTGGAATTGCAGATGGCTGCGCACAATCAGGCTGTGCATTAATCGGCGGTGAAACTGCCGAAATGCCGGGGATGTATCAAGAGAATGATTTTGATCTGGCTGGGTTTTCTGTCGGCGCGTTAGAACGCGGCAGCTCTTTGCCGGCCAATGTCGCCGAAGGGGATGTGCTGCTTGGATTGATGTCCAGCGGCGTTCATTCGAACGGGTATTCTTTGGTGCGCAAATTGGTCGAGCTGTCTGGCTTGGCTTGGGATGCGCCAAGTCCTTTTGGATCGGGAACTTTAGGGGAAGCTTTGCTGAAACCAACGCGGCTTTACGTAAAGCAGGTGCTTGCGGCTATGGCGCAGGGGGGCTTGCATGGTTTGGCGCATATCACCGGCGGTGGTCTTTCAGAAAATATTCCCCGCGTGTTGAAACCGCAGCAAGGGGTTTTGATCAATCTCGAGAACTTGGCCTTGCCAGAGTTGTTCCAGTGGCTGGCACAGCAAGGTGGCCTGTCGCAAGCGGAAATGTTAAAAACTTTCAACTGCGGTATTGGAATGGTTTTGGTGGTGGCGCCAGAGGCGCAAGCTCAAATCATCGCTCTGCTAAGCGAAATGGGAGAAGGCGTTATTGAACTTGGCCGGGTGACTGATCACCCCGGTGTGCAGTATCAAGGCACGCTTTTGTGAGCAAAAAGAAAGTTGCAATTTTTATATCGGGCGGCGGCTCAAACATGCTGCAACTGCTCGACAGCATGCAGGGGACCCAGGCCGCGTCCCCCGTTTTGGTGGTCTCAAACGATCCAAATGCCGCAGGTTTAGCGCGCGCGGCGCAGCGCGGTGTGGCGACTGGCGCGGTTGATCATAAACCCTTCGGGCAAGATCGCGCCGCGTTTGAAGCGAAAATCAGTGATCTTTTGGCACCATATCAACCAGATATTATTTGTTTGGCTGGCTTCATGCGCATCTTATCTGCCGATTTCGTGGCTGCATGGGCTGGAAAAATCTTGAACATCCATCCGTCTTTGCTCCCCAAATATAAGGGGCTTCATACGCATGCGCGTGCCATTAAGGCCGGAGATGCTGAGGCGGGATGCAGCGTGCATCAAGTGACTGCTGATTTAGATGATGGCCCTATTTTAGGGCAGGCAAAATTATCAATACAACCGGCTGATACGCCGGAAAGCCTATCGCAGCGCGTTCTAAGGCTTGAGCATAAGCTTTACCCTGCGGTGTTGGCTCGGTTTGCGCGCGATGATTTAAGGCCCGTTTTTATCACTGGCTAAGCAGCCTTTCTATTCTGCCCAGACTGGTCTAGGTTGCGCGGGGCAGAGCAGAAAATAAGATTATTAACAGATGAAAACAATTACCAAAACCGATGAATTGATAGCGTTTTGCGAAGCGGCTAAAGCCTTTGACTACGTCACAATTGATACCGAATTTTTGCGAGAGCGCACCTATTATTCCAAGCTCTGCTTGATCCAATTGGCGGTGCCTGGCAAAGGGGATGATCACGCCGTCTTGGTGGACCCTTTGGCGCATGGGCTAAAGCTTGATGCGCTGTATGCTTTGTTTGAAGATGAAACGGTTGTTAAAGTGTTTCATGCGGCACGCCAGGATCTAGAAATTTTTTGCGTTGATGCGGGCGTCTTGCCAAAACCGCTTTTTGACACGCAAGTAGCCGCGATGGTCTGTGGGTTTGGCGAACAGGTTGGATATGAAACCTTGGTTCGCAAAATCACCAAAAATTCGATTGATAAGAGCTCTCGTTTTACAGATTGGTCACGCCGCCCCTTAACCGAAGCCCAAAAAAGCTATGCGCTGGCCGATGTCACCCATTTGAGGCAGGTTTACGAGTTTTTGCGCGCAAAAATCGAAAAAACCGGACGTGGCCCATGGGTCGAAGAAGAATTACAAATTCTGACCAATCCAGAAACGTATCGTGTGCGCCCCTCAGAGGCTTGGCGGCGGGTGAAAACCCGCACCAGCTCACCGCGAGTGATTGCCGTGGTGCAAGCCCTTGCCGATTTCCGTGAAGATTACGCGCAAACGCGCAATGTGCCCCGCAGCAGGGTGTTTAAAGATGATGCCCTGATCGAATTGGCCTCGACCAAGCCAACATCTATGGAAGAGTTGGGCCGCGCGCGCTTATTGCTGAGAGAGGCGCGTAAAGGCGATATTGCTTCGGGCATATTGAAGGCAATCAATGCGGCTTTGGCCTTGCCAAAAGAAGACCTGCCGGCTGCGCCCGCGCAGGATACGCAGGCACAAACCAATCCCGCGCTGGCGGATTTGCTGAGGGTTTTGTTAAAGGCGAAAGCCGAAAATATCGGTGTGGCGGCCAAACTGATCGCGGCCACCTCTGAACTGGATGCGCTGGCGATGGGGCGGCGCGATGTCGCCTCTCTTAAAGGGTGGCGGTTAGATGTGTTTGGCGATGAGGCGCTGAAGCTCTGTCAGGGCGAAATTGCATTGGTGGCGGATGGCAGTATGGTGAAGACCATTCCGGTGCTGTCCTGAGGCGTCGTGCCGCGTTGTTCTTGGCTGGTTGATTTTGTACCCCCTCAGCGCGTGCTTGTGGTGTGAAAATAGAGAATTGGACTTTTTATGGCGAACCCGTCCTTTGAGGAAATTGTTGAGGATTTCGAGTTTTTAGAAGATTGGGAAGATCGCTACCGATATGTGATCGAACAGGGAAAAGCCATGCCCCCCCTGAATGATGCTTTAAAAGTACCGGCCACAAAAGTTGATGGATGCGCCAGCCAAGTTTGGCTTCATCCAAAAATCGAAGGCAACCTTTTTTCTTTTGAGGGCGATAGTGATGCTGTGATTGTACGCGGGCTTATTGCGGTCCTGCGGCGTTTGTACAATCATCTCAGTTTAGAAGAGGTGATGGCCATCGACGCTGCGGGTCAATTGGCGCGGCTGGGCTTGGATGAGCATTTGTCTTCGCAGCGCTCAAACGGGGTAAGAGCAATGATAGACCGCATTCGTTTGGTGGCCGGGCAGGCGCGTCAAGCTTGAGCTTGTAAACCAATTTGCAAGTCACCATAGCCGGTAAAGCGGCGCTCAAAGGCCAGGCCCATGCGTTGGGCATGGGCGTGAGCAAGCTGGGTTAATTGGGCATCATCGGTCTGTGCTTGGTAGACCAAAGTTGTATAATTTCCAAAATAAGTCGTTAACAATTCGGGGTGCTGCTCAAGTCCGAGCGGCTTCCAGATGAAGGCATCGAATTGGCGCACCAAAAAATCAGTCAAATAAAACGCTGTAAATTCATCGCGCTGGGCAAACTGACGATTGCCCTCGAAAAACGAATAGCAATGTGGGCCTTCCAGCATCTCAACGCCCTGCGCGGCGCATAAGCGCTGCAAAGCGCCCCCGGTGCCGCAATCTGCATAGACCACAAAGATTTTTTCATAGCCTTGTTTATACTTGCCAATCGCGGCTTCTATGGCAGGCGTTATCTTTTCAGGATGGTTGTGAAAGATTGCGGGCAGGCATTGCAGATCAATATGCAGCCAGTTGTTGATTGTCAGAATATCCAAGATTTCGCGGGCCAACGCCCCGCAGGCCAAAAGCAGGATTTTTCCGCCTTGCTTTGCGTTCATTCCATGCAAGGCCAAGTCTTGGTCATTGGGCGTTTCCATAGCTTTTTCCACGCCGAGCTCGCTTTTGGTTCCGCTTCGTCAAACACGCGTGCCGCGTTTCGCGGCACGTTAAGGTATAAGGTTAACCGGCCAATCGGTTATGCTTGCGGGCCATGAACTCTTTCGCAGTTTCCACGGCAACCGCGGCATCTCTACAATAGGCATCTGCGCCAATCGCGCGGCCAAACTCTTCGTTTAAGGGGGCACCGCCCACTAGCACAACGTAATCGTCGCGCCGGCCCTGTTCGATTAAAGTGTCGATCACCACTTTCATGTAGGGCATTGTGGTGGTTAACAATGCTGACATACCCAGAATATCTGGCTGTTCGGTGTCGAGCGCCTCTAAGTAGTTTTCAACAGGATTGTTGATCCCAAGATCTACAACTTCAAATCCGGCCCCTTCCATCATCATCGATACAAGGTTTTTTCCAATGTCATGGATATCGCCTTTGACGGTGCCAATGACCATTTTGCCAACGCGCGGGGCACCGGTTTCCGCCAGCAAAGGTTTTAAGATGCTCATACCGCCCTTCATCGCGTTTGCCGCCAAGAGCACTTCGGGCACAAATAAGATGCCATCGCGGAAATCTTGCCCAACGATTGTCATCCCGCCCACCAAGGCTTCTGTCAGAACGCGATATGGCTCCCACTTGCGCTCAAGCAGGATATGCACAGCCTCTTCAATTTCCTCTTTCAACCCATCATACAGGTCGTCAAACATCTGTTGAACGAGTTCTTCATCATCCAATTCTGAGAGGATGATTTCATCTTCTTGATCGGTCATTCGCAACATCCTTCGTTACATGATCCAAGCAGTCGGCTGCTCTTTTTTGTCACCTTTTGCGAAAACCTGCGTTTTAGACTTTCCGGTTTACGACACCAAGCGTCGTAAAGCCGACTTAGCGAAGGATAATTCAAATAGCGATGCCCAAATTTTGCATATTTTTTATGAACGACGCCTTTCCTATGCGTCTGCGCATGTCTGTTGGCTTGAAAATACCTAGCGGTTCGGCAAGAACAGCTGGCTTTTAAAAGGGCTTCAGGTTGGTGCGTCAAAACTGATTTTTATTGCGCTTTCATGGGGGTGCCACGCAGGTGACCTGCGCCAATACCAAACCATGGTTTTCAAAATGCGGCGTTAATAACCGTTTATAGCGGCAGCTTTGCTGCCAATTTTAAAGGCTTCTGGGGTGGCGGTGCGGGGTGTTTATTTACGCCGCCCGCGCCGCACCCGTGTCGGTGGAGCGCCGCCGGGTTCTGTGCCATCCGTCTCAGAAGAAAACGCCCCCAAAGCCTTTGTGATGTCTTGATGGCTTGGCTTGTCTGCGCTGGGCCGCGTTTCAAGCGCTTTGCGCATCGCCGAGAGATGTTCTGGCATGGTGCCGCAGCACCCGCCGATTATTGCCGCCCCGCTGTCACGCGCCATCACAGCATAATCGGCCATAAGTTCTGGGGTTCCGTCATAGTGAATATGACCGTCGACATATTTTGGAATTCCGGCATTGCCTTTGGCGATCAATGCTTGTGCGGGCGTATGCGCTGCCAAGCCTTGCAGCGTACGCAAAAGATCCGCCGCGCCCGTGCCGCAATTTGCCCCAAATCCAAGCGGAGGGTTGGGCAAGCCACTGGCAAGCTCAACGAAAGCCGATGAGGTGACGCCCATCATCGTGCGCCCCGCAGTGTCAAAGCTCATTGTGCCGCACCACGCCATGTCAGCGCGTGCAAAGGCCTCAGCCGCGGCACGATATTCTTCCGGCGCTGAGATCGTTTCCAGCCACAATACATCGGCACCCCCTTCTTTCAATCCCTCGGCTTGTTCGTGGAAAATTTCTACGGCATCAGAATGGCTAAGTGGTCCCACGGGTTGCATGATATCACCCGTTGGGCCAACAGACCCTGCAACAATAATGTCTCGCTCTGTTTTGTCTGCAACATCGCGTCCAATCTCTGCTGAAATTTTTGAAAGGTGAAACGCGCGATGAGCTTGGTCGTGTAATTTAAGACGGGATGCGTTGCCTCCGAAGCTGTTGGTCAGAAACAGATCGCTGCCGGCGTCAACGGCCATTTGATAGAGTTCTCTGATACGCTCAGGATGTTGTTCATTCCATAATTCTGGGGCATCTCCGGACAGAAGCCCCATATTGAAGAGATTTGTACCGGTTGCGCCATCCGCCAAAATCCAGGGCCGTTCGGATAACATTTTTTCAAGGGGAGTGTTCATTTTTAGGGCCAATGCTTGACAGGTGTATCAAAGACCGATGTCATCCGGGCGCTTTGCCTACAAGGCCATAATTTTCATGATAAACATGAAAAAATCGGCCTATCTTGAGTAAATAACCATATCAAAAGCTGATGCAGACTGCGCGACGCTTGCGGCTCTTGGCTGCATGATTTAAGGGAAGTTCAACCCTGAAGACAGATTCCTTATGAAAGAGAGCCGATGGCGCGCCGTGTGAAGATCTATGAAGGTAAAGCGAAAATTCTTTATGAAGGCCCCGAACCGGGCACTTTAGTTCAGTATTTTAAGGATGATGCGACGGCTTATAATGCAGAAAAGAAAGATGTGATCGACGGCAAAGGTGTTCTGAACAACCGCTTGTCAGAGTTTTTCATGGCTGGGCTGAACGAGATTGGGGTGCCAACCCATTTTATCAAGCGTTTGAACATGCGCGAGCAATTGGTGCGCAATTGCGAAATAATCCCGCTCGAGGTGATTGTCCGCAATTTTGCTGCGGGCAGTATTTGCAAGCGTTTGGGGCTGGAAGAAGGCTCGCGCTTGCCGCGCCCGATTGTTGAATATTGCTATAAAGATGATGCGCTGGGCGACCCTCTGGTCACAGAAGAGCATATCGCAGCTTTTGGGTGGGCCACGCAACAGGATATGGATGATATTTTATCGTTGGCGCTGCGGGTGAATGACTTTATTTCGGGGATTATGCTGGGGGCCGGGATCCGTTTGGCAGATTTTAAAATCGAGATTGGCCGCGTCTATGATGGCGATTTTCAACGGTTGGTGATTGCGGATGAAATTAGCCCGGACAGTTGCCGTTTATGGGATTTTGAAACCGGTCAAAAACTTGATAAAGACGTGTTTCGCCGCGATTTGGGCAGCCTAACCGATGCGTATACAGAGGTTGCACGCAGGCTCGGTGTTCTGCCGAAAAACGCAACCAATATTACCAAACCAACCTTAATCAACTAGGCGCCTTTTTAAGGGTGATGAAAGAAAGAAAAAACGATGAAAGCCAGAGTACTTGTGATGCTAAAATCCGGCGTTCTTGATCCACAGGGCGATGCGGTTCAGCACGCTTTAGGGGCATTGGGGTTTAACGGGGTAGAGCAAGTGCGGCAGGGCAAAGTGATCGATCTTGAGCTTGCTGATATGGAGGAAGCTGCTGCAAAAAGCGCTGTGACCGAAATGTGTGAGAAGCTTTTGGCCAATACGGTGATCGAAAGCTACACCGTCGAGATTCTACTATGAAAGCGGCGGTTGTCGTTTTTCCTGGTTCCAATTGCGATCGTGATATGGCCGTTGCATTGCGGGCCGCAGGCTTTGAGGTCGCGATGGTCTGGCATAAAGAGGCCAGATTGCCAGAGCGGATTGACCTGGTTGCGATCCCGGGCGGCTTTTCTTTTGGCGATTATCTTCGCTGTGGCGCGATCGCGGCAAAATCACCTATTTGCCAATCAGTGATCGCGCATGCGCAGCGCGGTGGCTTTGTTTTGGGCGTGTGTAATGGGTTTCAAGTGCTTGCAGAAACCGGCCTGTTGCCGGGCGCGCTTATCCGCAACTCGAACTTGAAGTTTCTGTGTAAAGACGTGGATCTTAAGGTCCAATCAACGGCCAGCAGCTTCACCTCAGGTTATCAGCAAGATCAGGTGATTTCTTTGCCGATTGCGCATCATGATGGCAATTACAGGCTTGATGCAGAGGGCGTAAAGCGGCTGCAGGATCAGGATCGGATCGCCTTCACCTATCAAAGTAACCCCAATGGTTCGGTGGATGATATTGCCGGCGTTCTATCTGAAAACAAACGGATTCTGGGGTTGATGCCGCATCCAGAGCGCGCGGTTGAGCCGGCGCATGGTGGCATCGATGGGCAGGCTATGTTTCAAGGATGTCTTAATCAGCTTGCAAGCGCCTGACAGAGCGAAGAATTTAGTTTAAATTGCAGGCAGGATGGCGCAATTTCTAACTGATTCTTTAACATCTTCAAGAACCGCCACAACCCGTGCGCGCCGACCAAGCTGGCAAGTTCGGCTTGTGGTGTTGGCCTTATTGGCCTTTGCGGCGGCAACGTTATGGCTGACCAACCGGGTGTTGACAGACCGCTTTACGTTGTCGATGCGCAACCAGGCTGAACTTCGCTTGGCGCTTTATGGCAGCAACGTTATAAGCGAATTGCAGCGCGCTTCGATTGTGCCGCAAATTCTGGCGCAGGATCCCGAGGTGATCTGGGCGTTACGCGCCTCTGATTTTTCCGATATCACGGCGCGGTTTTCTGGTTTTGTCGAGGAAATTGGCGCCGTCTCGCTGATCTTGGCCGATTTGCAAGGCCGGGTTGTGGCCTCTACGCATGGCGAGGTCATCGGCTTGTCGCATCAGGCGCAAAGCTATTTTACCGCCGCGATGAGTTCTCCTCAAACTGGGTTTACCCTTGTGCAAGCGCCATCGGGCCAGACGCGGTTTTTTTATGCGCGGCGAATACTGTCTTATGATCAGCCGATTGGTGTTATCGCGGTAGAAGTGGACTTACAAAAATTTGAACAAGCTTGGCGGGGTATTTCCGACACCGTATTGGTTGCTGATGCGCAAGGGCAGATTTTGCTCGCGACCGAGCCGCGTTGGCGCGGGATCAATATCGCCGCCGCTTTGATGCGCGAGCCACCAAAAAACGCGATTGAGCGGGCGATGCGCGTCACCAGTGATTGGACCAGCGTGGCGGCAGATACCTATCTGCAAGGCGCGGCGGTTCTGCGCATGGAGAGTAAGATCCCTTTTCAAGATTGGCGCGTCATCTCCTTTACTGCCTATTCTGGAGTGCGCGAAAAAGTGAATGGCTGGCTGGCACTAGAAACGATGAGTTTTGCGTTATTTTTTGCGACCTTATTTTATCTAATCAATCGGCGTATGGCCGGCCGCTTAATATCGTTTCAAAAAGAATCTGATGAGCTAAAGCTGTTAAACCAGCAATTGCATTGGGAAGTGTTGGAACGCAAAAAAATTCAGGAAACGCTGGCGGTGGCCGAACAATCCTTGGCCCAGCATTCAAAGCTTGCGGCTTTGGGGGAAATGTCGGCTGCTGTGAGCCATGAGCTAAATCAACCGCTTGCCGCTATGAAAACATATCTGGCCGGAGCCTCGCTTTTATTGAAGCGCAAGCGGCCGGAGGAAGCCTTGGCGGCGCTTGGCCGTATTGACGGTTTGATCGAACGCATGGGGGCAATCACAAAACAACTTAAAAGTTATGCGCGCAAAGGCGGTGAAAAGCTGCAGCCGGTGGATATGGTTGAGGCTTTGGGCTCTGCCTTGGCCATCATGGAGCCTCAGCTGAGCCATTCTAAAGTTGCGCTTGCCAAGATATTGCCAAAAGAAAGCGCGGTTGTGATGGCGGATCGATTGCGCATCGAACAGGTGTTGATCAATCTTTTGCGCAACGCGATCGACGCGGTGAAAGCGTCAGAAAATCCTGAAATCGTAGTGTCTATTAACAGCAGTGACGATATTGTTCTGAGCGTACGGGATAATGGGATCGGCCTAAGCGATCTTGACACGTTATTTGAGCCGTTTCACACAACAAAGCCTGCCGGTGATGGGGTTGGATTGGGCTTGGCGATCTCATCTGGGATACTGGCCGAGTTGGATGGTAGGCTGACCGCGCGAAACGCCGCTGCGGGCGGGGCTGTGTTTGAAATCACTTTGCCCGCCTTCACTAAAAATACGGTTGATATTTCCGGCGCTGAAGCGGCAGAGTGATACTATGGGACAGGCAATGAAAATCGCGATTGTGGATGACGAAGTTGATATGCGCGAATCGATCGGGCAATGGCTTGCTTTGGCGGGATATGACGCGCAGATCTATGCGAGCGCGCGCGATGCATTAAAGCAGATTGATGCCAATTACCCCGGAATCGTAATCACAGACTTGAAAATGCCAGAGATTGACGGCATGCAGTTTTTAAAAAAACTGTTGGCCCAAGATAGCAGCCTGCCGGTGATTATGATCACCGGGCATGGCGATGTTCCGATGGCAGTTGAGGCCATGCGGTTGGGAGCGTTTGATTTTTTAGAAAAACCGTTTGACCCCCAAAGATTAAGCGCATTGGCGAAAAAAGCCAGTGCAAGCCGTCGCGTGACCCTCGACAATCGTCAATTGCGCCGCGAGCTTTCGGATACCACGCAATTATCAAAGAAACTCATCGGTAAATCAAAGCCGATGAACAAGCTGCGTGAAGATATTTTAGATTTTGGTCTGTCGGATGGGCCTGTTTTGATTTTGGGCGAAACCGGAACGGGTAAAACGCTTGTCGCGCATGCGTTGCACGCGGTCGGCAACAGGGCTGGGAAAGCGTGTATTTTGATGTCCTGCAGCGCTTTTGATGAGGCCAGCCTTGCGCGGCGCCTTTTTGGGCCGATCTTGCCCGAGGATGATTTCTTGCCAGCGGTCGAATTGGCGCGGGGTGGCAGCTTGATTTTGGAAGATTTTCACGTTTTGGGCGCAGCGGCCCAATCCCAATTGTTGAACTTTCTTAACAAACAAGGTGATCCAGCTGATGTTAAGATTATCGCGATTAGCAATCTGCAAACCGTGGGGCAGAGCCTTCAGGATTGTTTGCGAAAAGACCTATTTTACAGATTTGATGCGCTGCAAATGACCTTGCCGCCCCTGCGACAGCGCGGGGATGATATTTTGTTGATGTTTAACCAATTTTGTTGTGATTTCGCCGATGAATATGGCAGCGAAATTTGCGGTTTGAAGCCTCAGGAAGCGGCGCAGATTTTACAAGCGCCTTGGCCAGGAAATGTCCGTCAATTGATCAATGTTGCAGAGCAGGCCGTTTTGCAATGGCGCTCTGGCGAGGGGAATATTTCGGCGCTTTTGCTAGATGAAAATGAGGATGCTTCGAGCGTGGTGACCACTGAGGGAAAGCCGTTGAAAGAATATGTTGAGGCGTTTGAAAAAATGCTGATCGACAACACGATGCGGCGGCATAGAGGCTCGGTTTCAAAAGTTATGGAAGAGCTAAGCCTGCCGCGGCGCACGTTGAATGAGAAAATGGCTAAGTATAAACTGCAACGTAGCAGCTACTTATGATCGCAACGAAGCTGAAATGTCTGTCCTGGGCCAAATGCGCCATGCATAGAACCAAAGAGCGGCTAAAAGCAGCGATGCAATTAGGTTCCAGCTGGCCATCGATAAGCTTAAAAAGCTCCAGGCAATTTCGTCGCAACGGATGATTGGCGCGGCCATAATTTGCGCCAAAAGCTGCTCTGTGCTGAGCCCGTCAATAGAGCCCGACGTGCAGGTATCTGGTCCTGGCCACCATTTTTGTTCAACACCGCTATGATAGCCGGCAATTGCTGCTGTGCTCAGCGATGCAAAGCCGCCAAGCCAAAGCAGTAAGCGGTGTTTTGCGCGCGAAAATATCACCGCTAAAAAGATTGCCACACCATGCGGATACCTTTGCCAGAGGCACAACTTGCAGGGGGCAAGCTCGCCAATATGTTGAAACCCAAAGGCGGCCAGTAAAATGACCAATGATCCGGCGCCGGCCAAAAACGCCAAGCGGCTTGCCGTTACATCCATTTTGTTCCCCAAAATCCCAGAACCAAAAGGCCTAGAAACGCCAGAAATGTCCAGCCCAAATACCGTTCAATGAAATCGCGTATGGGCTCTCCATAGACGCGCAACAGCAGCGCAACGGTAAAAAAACGAAGAGTCCGGGCCAGAATGGCCGTGCTAATAAACAGCCCCAAGGGCATTGCGCTGGCGCCTGACATGATTGTTATAACTTTGAACGGAAAAGGTGTGACGCCAGCGCCCAAAACGGCCCAAAACCCCGCATCATTGAAACGCTCGGCATAGGCGGCGATTGCGTCTGCCTTGCCCATAGACAACAAGATTGGCTGGGCGATTTGTTCAAAAGCAAATGCCCCAAGCATATACCCAAACAAACCTCCTGCCACAGAGCTTACCATCGTGACCGCGGCTAGAAAGAATGCCCGCTTGGGCGCCGCAATAATCATCGGGATCAAAATCACATCGGGAGGGATTGGAAAAACCGAGCTTTCAATAAAAGAGATAAACGCCAAAACCAAAACGGCTTTTGGATGTTTTGCTAAACCCATCGTCCAATTGTAAAGTGACCTTAGCATCTGCAGTGATCCTTTATTGCTGTTCGCATTCAGCACGTTCTAGCAGATTGGTCAAGTTGCGCAGCGAGGCTCTGCGTCAAAAACGCCGCCCTCGGAAGACGGGGGGTGGCTTTAAGGTTTGGCGGCTTTGGTCAAGCTTTTTAGGACCTCAATTAAAACTGCCATTTTATTCAGCTCATGCTTGGCAAGATGTGGTTTTAAAGCGCTTTCTACGGCTGAAGCCAGGCGCTGTTTGGCCGCTGGACGATGCCAGCCATAAAACTCAACCGCATGCAGGTCTTCGTATAGGCGAAAGCTAATATAGGTGTGGTTTGCATCCAGCGTGAAAAATTGATCATCCTGCTCTGTGCCCTTTAATAGCGGAAGAAATTTGCTGCGATCACTTCGCTGGGGCAGCTCAATAAAAAAATATTTACGTTGGCCTTTTGCAAAACGTGCAAATCCCCAACTATTTTCGGGTTGAAAAAACTGAACGGCGCATCCGCTGATATGGCCCAGAGCCAAAGCGGCAATATGCGCCGGTGGCTGGGTTTCGCTGCTTGCCAATTCTATAATAGGAACCAGCATAACTTGTTAACGCTCCTGTTTGTTGCTTGATATATGTTGGGATAAGGCTTTTCGACCAGTCCTGCTACTTTTTATTTTGCGCGCTGTTTTAGTTGTCTGAGTAAGCATTGCGGGCTGGCGCCAAGCCGTAACCCATACAGTTATTTTTAAATTTTAAAGAATAGGATTGCTATTCATATTTTTTCATTTATATATTATTTTGATACTTTTAATAAAGTAAGAGGCTCACTGTTCCTAAGGTTAAGGGTACTCTGTCTTGAAAAAATTATCATTTATTATAATATGCAATTCCTGCTTTTTTATTTTCTTAAGCGGATGTTTGTCGCAAGTGCATGAAAATAAAGAAGTATCAAAAGTGTTTTCGAGCCCGAGCAAACCTTTGAGGTCTTTCATGATTGATAAATTTCAAAAATGCCCGTTAACTTATCGCGGATCGGATTTAAGTTATGAGTCTATTGTCGCGCAAAACAAGCTATGCGGTTATAAATAAAGCGGCCTCACCTTTTATTTTATGATGGAAAGCCAGGTCGTGATGCGTGTATATGAACGCGCTCAAGCATAAGGGGTCGCTGATATGTCACAGGCTTATTTGATTGCTGATACAAAAATCCACGATCCAGAGAAATATGAATCGTATAAACGCCTTGCAAAACCAATCGTCGAAGAATTTGGCGGCGAATATATCATAAGAGGAGGGCGTCTTGACGTGGCACAGGCCGATCTATGGTCGCCATCGCGTTTGGTCGTGATACGATTTCCCAATCGAGCTACGGCCTTGGCGTTTTTAAGCAGTGAGGCGTATCAACCGGTGAAGGCCATTCGGTTGCAAGCCTCTGAGGCCACCGTCACGGTTGTCGAAGGCTTTTCTTAGGCTGGATCAAAGCAGATATCGCGCGCTGTTCGCTGATCGATTTAGGCTGGGCTTTGAATGCGCTCTGGTCAATCCGCCGCGTGGCTTCAGTGCTGGCTGCGCGCTTTGACCCTAGCCTAAAGCGTGGCAACGCTTTGCTGGTATTCTTCATCTGAAAGCTTATTCAGCCAATTCGCCATCGTTCCATCCAAGCTTTCTTGAATGGCGATATGGATCATCGCATGCGCAGGCATAGCGCCGTGCCAATGTTCTTCGCCCGGTTCTATCCAAACCGTATCGCCAGCGGTTATTTTCTGCGCGGCTTGACCACGCAGTTGAACCAATCCAACGCCTGACAGGACGTGGAGCGTTTGTCCTAAAGGATGCGTGTGCCAGGCCGTTCGCGCGCTGGGTTCAAACGCAACCTTGAGCGCGTGCACCCGCGCTGGGGCAGGGGTTTCGATGATAGGATCCTGCCAGACGGTTCCTGAAAACCAATTGGATGAGGCTTTTTTACTGGGGCGATGTTCCGCGCTATAAATTTTCATATGATAATATTCCTAAATTTAGTCTATGAGCGGGGCGCATATTTGGCCACGCTATTAGCAATACCGCTCGGGGCCAATCCATTGCTGCTGGGAATATCTATCGCCATGGGCCCAGCCCACAGGCAATACGCTTTCGATTTGTGCAATAGCCTCTTTTGACAAGCTAAGGCGTGCACCCGCGCAATGTTCGAGGAAATGCGGCACAGAGCGCGTGCCGGGGATGGCAATAATATGCTCGCTTTGATGTAGCAACCAAGCAATTGATAGGGCCGCCGCCGATGTGCCCATTTCTTCGGCCAATGCGCGAAATTTTGCGGTTGCTTGGATATTCGCACTTAAATTTGGCTCGATAAAGCGCGGATTGTTCTTCAAAAACCCCATCGTTGCGATCTTCTGCGTTGTGTGAGGGCGGTCAGTCAACAAGGATCGCCCCAAAGGGGAAAATGCAACAAGCGCCGTTCCCAATTGTTTGGTGGCTTGAACCAACCCAAGTTCGGGGCTTCGGACCGCTAAGGAATATTCAGATTGAACCGCAGCAACATGATGAATTTCAGCCGCTTTTTTCAAAGAACTGGGCGCGATTTCTGAAAACCCAAAAGATCGAATTTTTCCAGCTTGAACGAAGCTGGCCAGTGTTTGCGTTACCTCTTCTATTGGGCGATTTGCATCGCGTCGATGAACGTAGAAAAGGTCGATTGTTTCGACCTTCAGCCGCTTTAAGCTGTTGTCTAATTCCTCTGCCAGATGCTCTGCGCTGTTGTCAAAAAATCTGTTGCCCGTCTCGGAATCGCGGCGGATGCCCGCTTTTGTGGCAAGCGTGAACTGGCCTGCTGCTGACGCTTTGTTTTGTGTCAAGAAGTTTCCGATTGCTGTTTCTGACACGCCCATTCCATAGACATTTGCGGTATCGATATGGTTTATACCCTGCGCGAGCGCGGCGTGAAGAATGCGATGCGACTGGGTTTCCGTGGTGGCGCCATAAAAATTACTGAATGACATCGCACCGATCCCTATTGGCGAGATGTCTGGACCAAACTTACCAAGTTTTCTTAAATTCATATTTGCCCGAACCTCGCTTAAATTGAGTTTATGCTCTACACCTTATCAACGCATAGTTTGGTATTATTAAAGCGTTAGAGCAAGAGCATAAGGATGCGTTTTTTGCGCTGCATCCTTCTGCTTTTCTGCGCTATTTAGCCCTGTTCCAGAATGAAAACGGGAAAACGTTTCCGACATGTCGGCGACGTGTTTCAGGTCTAGCTCTCGAAAAGACGTGGTAAAACGCTAATCACCAAGGCTTTCATTCAGGGATTTGAACGTGTCTTGCATCCGTTGGGAGTCTGAGCAGTCAAATTTCAAAACCATAGTCGGTGTTGCTTTTTGGCTTGGAAGGTCAATCCAAACTGCCTTATATTTTGAATTTAGTTGCAGCTGGATTGGGTTATCCTGTTTGGTCATAAGGCGCGCTTTTCCGTTTGAGAATGGCACGGTGCGCCCCGTGCTTAAATCACTCACTTGGAAGGCTGTATCAGGAACTGAACATGCGTTTTCTAAACTAATCATGGAAATGATATCTTGTTTTTCAGGCTCAAAAATCGCCTTGAGGCGCGCATGATTTTCATAGGCGAAATAGGCTGATAAGGGTGCGATTAGCAACGCGGTGAGAAGGGCGGTTATTAATCGCATTGGGTGTTTGTCCTAATGGAGTGCCGCAATTATGCGCATAGAGGTCAGGGTAAATGAACTTCTGGGTTTACGCTAGGCAGAAACTTCGATATCGAAACATCAAGATTCGAGCCAACTATCTACCTTAGGTTCGAATTGGTTTGATCGAGCATGCGCCATCTGAAGATGGAGGGTTGCAACCGAAACCTAGCGGTTTTGATTGGTGCTCCGGGGCTTTTTTAGCCCCTCGTGTGAAAGGCTGATTGGGCCCAAGTGGCGGAATGGTAGACGCAGGGGATTCAAAATCCCCCGCCTTAACGGGCGTGCCGGTTCGAGTCCGGCCTTGGGTACCACAAAATTCTACTTAATTACTGATTTTATTTAACTAAAACATCTTGAATGTTTGTTTAGTGCCGTTTTTGGTGCAAAGTGCTTTTTTCAGATGATTGAATGCTAATAATCTGGTTGTAGGCGATATCCCTACCGGCAGAGACAGTAAAACGAGGCCTTGGCAGGTTTTATGAGGTGTTTTTTATGCTCTCTTGATAAGTTGGGTTTGATTAGGGTCCAGATTCTTAGGTCTTCACTGGATTAGATATTCTTTGGCGCGAAAAAGAGCAGCTTTATTATCCTTAAATTGACCAAGCGCGTGATTACAGGCAGAGCACAATAAACCCCTTACCTTTCCCGTAGCATGATCATGAGCAATCAATAACGTTTAAACCAGCTTACCTGTTCTTTTATTTTTATGATCAGAAGACCTACAGATTGTGCATTTATTGTTCTGATCTTTTAACCGCTGGGGATATTCTTCTTAGGTTATACCATACCTTCATTTCATAAAGGCTTTAGATTTTTGGATTTCTTTACACGGCTGACATTTGCTTTGCATGGCGATACCTTTAAAGCTGCGACCATCTCGTTTGATATAAAAGTTTTTGCTCGCTTGAATTCACCGCATTCGTTGCAGGTCTGCCCATTAGAAAAAAAGGTGATCATTTGGGAAAACAAGGGGCATTTTCGGATTTGCTTTCCTCTTCTTATATTGCAGTTGATACTCTCGCTCACAATCCATGCAGTGACTAGACATATGTCGTCTATCGGTTGGTTTGATAATGCATGTCATCGAAACCCATCTCTTTTACGCACTTTTTACGTACTGGCATTGATTTTTCTCTCGAAAAAAAAGTAACCAGCCCGCTGTTATAGCGGGCTAAATTTTCTTAATTTGAGCGAAACTTCATTTTTCAGATGTCTGGTGGTGCATCCCCTCGACGTTCTTAAAGAACGCACTGAAAGTCAGTTATCTCAGGTGTCGTATCTTTTAAGCTATTAAGCAATTTTATGAGACGTTGCTTTTCTAGATATACTTCATCAACACCGTCACCCACGAAAACCTAGTGGATGGTTATGATTGCACGCTTTTTTGTCTTTACTTCACTCACAAGTGATGTCTTTAGGTCAGGATCTGATTTAAGGAGTTGGCCAACTTTTGAACTGCCGATGAGTTTTGTGGTGTAATTTGTCAAATAATTTAGTCTCGATCTGCTACCAAGAACTATTAGGCCCGAGATGAAATCAGTAACTTACGCTTAAATTATCTGTCATTTTTTACTCTTTTTAGAACCCTTCTATTTTAAAAAAGTTGGTTAAAAGAGGTTTTCAGTTTATTTTGCGTTTGGGCTATTTAGTCTTCAAAAGTAAGCGAATGAATTCATATAGTTTCAAAACGATTGACAGGCATGTCCGTTGTGGGACCGTTATGGGATGCTGCGAGCCGTGTCTATCGGCCACTTAAAGGGCGCTAAAACTTTGTTCGCGGCAATACTTCTGTTGCGTGAGCGACCGCTCAAACCGCTTCACTTGGTCCGGCCAATGAAAACGATCCATTCCAAACGAAGCAAATGGAATTCCAGCAACTTAAAAAGCGCTGCTGTGGCAACCCGTTTTCGACGCGAGGATATATTTTTAACGATAACCGCGGCATTACAAAATGGCATGATAGTTTAGTACGCGTAAAGTCACACAGCAGATCCTATCGGCGTTTGAGCCTAGGGGTTTAGGCCGCGCTGGGCTGTGCAAATTTTTATTTTTAGTCCTGTCGCGAAAGTGAAATTTGCCGTTGAACGTGGAAAAAAATAATTTTGCTTTAAAAAGGCACATTTTGGGGCTTGCGAAACCGTTTTCTTACTATTATCCACGCCGCAAAGACGATTATATCTTGGTCTGCGCGGGATCATCCGTGATTACTGTTAAGAGCTTACATCGTTTGCCCCTATAGCTCAGCTGGTAGAGCAACTGATTTGTAATCAGTAGGTCCGCGGTTCGAGTCCGTGTGGGGGCACCACAATCCAATTCAAAGCATTGTAATACCTTACTAAACTGAAGTTTTTAGTGAGCCGTAGACCATGCTGGCAACCAAATATAATAGTTATACGTTCCAAAAGGATGGAATCTGGTATTTCTCCCGTAGAGTGCCCACTGATTTACGGCGGCATTATCGGACGGGCAGGATTGCTTACTCGTTGCGGACTAAATCCATTAGGGATGCTCGTGTTAGGGCTATGAGTGATGCCTCTAAGTTAGACAGGCATTGGCATATTCTTCGGATTTCCTCTGAAGATTTACCAGGCAAGCATTTACTCGCTGATGCCGTTCAAGAGCCAGCAGCTGAGGCTTCTGTAGATACCCATTCGTTGAAGGCAGCTGTGGCTGTTTATCTGCGATTAAAAGGCAATCATCGTCCTACAACTTTTGAGGCTGCAGTTAGGCGGTCTTGCGGTTATCTGATTGATTGCTGTGGGATGAAAAACCTCCAAGACTATCTGCGCTCAGATGCTACCCAATTCCGTGATTATTTGTTTGCCAAAGGCCTGAACGGTTCGTCTGTCGCAAGGATATTTGGTACTGTAAGAGCCGTTATAAACTTGGCCATTAGTGAGTTTGGGCTATCAATTATCAATCCATTCTCAAACGTCTATTTTGATCAAAGCCAAGGGGTTAAGAAACGCATTCCCGTAAAGCCTGAAGACATCGAAAAGGTT
>Ga0208972_1000258_pt1 | contig 21603 bp, 19 predicted proteins | sample AOAMet_48_BLW_10_2_FD_188232 | JGI IMG/M metagenome (GOLD analysis project Ga0208972, IMG submission 188232) | Ammonia-oxidizing marine microbial communities from Monterey Bay, California, USA - CAN11_48_BLW_10 (SPAdes) | ecosystem: Environmental > Aquatic > Marine > Intertidal zone | place...
ATCTTCAAAGGCTTTACCCAAGCTAAAGGCAAAATGTGTTTTTGATTCCGAGTCTAATTCGGGTTGAGCAATGCGTTGAGCCATATCATCAACTTCCTCATCACTAAAACGGAATGTTTTCAGGTTAGATAGACTAAAATATATCTCCCCTAGATTTGGACGCAATACGATTCCCGCTCTATACGATGCAATGCCGCCCTCTTGGTCGCCGAGAGTCTTAAGCACATGACCCAGACCTACATGAGCACCCGCTAATTCAGGGTCAATTTCTATCGCGGACCTATAGGAGTCAGCAGCATCTTCGGTTCGACCCGCTTTGGCAAGCGCTGCAGCATATAAATAGTGCGTCGTTGCGTTTTTAGAATCATGAGTAAGAGCATCTCCCAGTACAACAATAGCCTCCTCTTCCTTGCCTTGTTCATTTAGCGTGGCTCCCAAATCATGCCAAGCAATAATAAAACGAGGTGCAAGCGTGACAATTTTTCTTAGTAGCTTCACCGCATCGTCATGAGCACCTGCATGAATAGCAATTCGAGCTAAAAGTAAGCCTGCGTTGACATCTCTTGGATTGCTGTTAACAAGCTCTTTCGCTAAGACCTCAGCTTCTCGGAATTTCCCTTCCACAAATAACATGGTGGCCTTTTCTAAACTGGCCTGATCAGGTGACAAACTACCTGCATGTTTAAGTGCCGCATCACCGGCTTCATCTCGTCCTAAGTTTTTGAGGGCACCACCCAATTTAAAGAATGCACCTGAACTGTCCGGTTTGAGTTCAATGGCTGCCTGAAGCGGAATGAGAGCTTCTTCTGACTTACCTAAATTTAAAAGTACTGTCCCTAGATTTTCTTGTACAGTTGGATAATCTGGTGCCCTCTTGACCACTGCTTTAAAAAGCATCTCAGCTTCTTCAAGCTCATTCTTGCGCATCTGAATCGTGCCCAATAAGAATAAAAAATTAATATCTCGATCATTCTCAGACAAGGAGGAGCGACAGATCTGTTCAGCCTCATCGAATGAATCGTTTTTTAACAAGAAAATAGCGCGATCAAACGCTTGTTTAGGATTACTTTGTACCACAAACACCCACCCTAAATTAATTATCGATTTGACTCGTAGTAACTGCTAACTTTATCCGTTATTTTTATAGGCATCCATTGCCTAATATAAGAAAACCAAGTATATAATTAAACCATCAAACAAAGGGGAAAAGATAGTATGGCTATATTCAACACTCTACGTCTGACGTCCCTAGCACTAGCACTAGCGATGAGCATAATATCACTGGCACATTCTGCAGAGTACGCCCTAGTTGCTGACTATTTAATTGATGGCTATTCGGATCAGTTACTGAAAAATAAAGCTGTCATTGTGAAAGACCATAAAATAACTGAAGTATTGGATGTTAGCGACATACCAAAACAGATAACTAGATTAGAGCTCCCAGGTACAACCCTGATGCCGGGGATGATTAATGCCCACGAACACCCTCTATTGTATAAAAATGACTATCAAAACGGTCATCTCCAAGCTTCCTCCGCCTACAAGGCCCTAATAGGCCTATCTACCCTGCAAGGCCTACTTGAGGCGGGTTGGACAACTATAAGAGTAATGGGTGACGGTGATGTCTACTATGCGAATCAGGACATTCGTAAAGTTATCGATAATGATATATTTCTTGGACCTCGCCTTACTGGTGCTGGGCATTACATCTCAATTACCGGTGGCGGTGGTGATATTAACTTTATGTCGCCAGAACAACCCGTTATTGCTGATGGATTGATTGCTGATGGACCAGATGAAATTCGCAAGGCAATCCGCAAGGAAATCAAGTATGGATCAGATTGGATAAAAATAATGGTCACTGGTGCTTTCATGTCAGTGGGCGATAATCCAAGAAACGTATCCTTTAGTCCTGAAGAATTGGCCGCTGCAATTAATGAAGCATCCAGACACAACATTCCAGTGGCAGCACATGCCCATGCTACAGAGGGAGTCAATCAAGCTATTATTGCGGGGGCTCGGTCTATAGAGCATGGCAGCTACCTAGATGAAAGATCTATCGACTTGATGGTCGATCATGGAACCTTTTATGTGCCAACCATCTATGTAGGAGATTACTATGCCAATAGCGGTAAATTACTAGCACAAAGTAAAAATGATGATTTTTACTTATCCTTCAGGGATGACTGGCTGAAAATGATCGGTAAGGCCTACCGAGCAGGCGTAAAAATTGCAGTGGGTTCAGATCTTTGTGGATATGCAGTGGAGCCCCATGTGTGTGCCCGCGAGTTTGCGACCCTTATTGAGGCTGGCTTGACACCAATGGATGCCATTAAAGCCGGAACTATCGTCGGCGCTGAATTACTTCAATGGGATGATAAGGTGGGTAGTATCGAGGCTGGTAAACTGGCGGATATTATTGCTGTCAAAGGGAACCCACTAGTAGATATAAGCAAATTGGAAAGGCCTGTATTTGTTATGAAGAACGGTAAGATTATCATCAACAAGTTGGATAACTATTCCGCGCTGACTCCATAACGCCAACCATCGGAATGATCTGTATCTTAATAGGTCCTTCGCAACCTAAACCATGTTCGCCAGCATAGTACTGGGGTTCTCCAAATACGCTTTCCAGGAATTATTAAAACGGGCGATTGTGGCTCCATCGATTACTCTATGGTCCCCTGACCAACTCATTGTCATTATATGGCGCTCTTCGAGTTGCCCCTCATCATTGAAACGAGGAAGCTTTTGTATCTTTCCTAGAGCAACAATAGCGACCTCAGGCTTATTTATAATCGGTGATGCAGATATGCCTCCAATTGCGCCAATATTAGAAATAGTAATAGTGCCATCCTTTAGGTCCGCTGGATTGATAACACCACTGCGGGCGGCATCTGTTAATCGAGTTACCTCATGAGCAATATCGATTATGGATCGCTGTTGAACATCTTTTATATTTGGCACCAAAAGGCCAGTTTTGCCATCTACAGCCATACCAATGTTATGGCTAGCAAGATAAGTGAGTTCAGTAAAATCGCCATCAACGCGACTGTTGACGATGGGAAAAGCTGAAATAGACAAAGACAACGCTTTTATAAGTAATGGCATTAAGGTGATCTTTACTTCTTCATTGTATCTAGACTTTAAGAAAGCCCTTAACTTCAATAGTTCAGTGACATCGACATCATCAACGAATGTAAAATGTGGAATAGTGGCGACTGAATCGGCCATATGATTAGCCATAATTTTGCGCACACCCGCAATTGCTTCGCTTCGGTCTTCTATCGCCTTAGTTAAGGATAACAAAGGTGCTTTTAAATCTGGCTTAAGATACTCCAAAACATCTTCTTTAAGAATACGCCCACTTTTTCCTGAGCCAGAAATTAAATTGAGATCAAGGTCATGTTCTCGCGCTAACTTGCGTACTGCGGGCGTGGTTAACACCTTGTTGTTGATCTCACTCTGCATCACATTTGTTGGCTGCTTAACCAGTTCTAACTTGTGTTCCTGAGTTTCTATTTCCTGATTTGGTAGCTCAACATCCTCACCATCAATATCTATGGCATATAAAGGAGAATGAACCTTGGCTGTTTCACCAGCAATATAGTAGAGCTTAGTAACTCGCCCACTATGCATAGAGGGTATTTCGACAATTGCCTTATCGGTACTCACATCAGCTATAACCTGATCTTCCTCAACAAGATCGCCCTCTTTGACCTTCCACTCGAGAACCTCGCATTCAACGATACCCTCTCCTATGTCTGGCAAGATAAAATCTTTATTCATCTCCAACTCCCTTGGTCAATAACTTTTATGACCATTAAAAATGCACACTAGCTTTGATCGCTTCGAAAACTTTCAAATAATCTGGCAGATATTCTTTTTCGAAAACTAGCGGAAATGGTGTGTCCAATCCGGTGATACGCGTAATCGGAGACTCGAGTGATAAAAAACAACGTTCTTGCATAGTCGCAGCAATCTCTCCAGCAAATCCGCCAGTTCGCGGCGCTTCATGGCTGATGATTAAACGGCCTGTCTTAGTTACTGATTTAGCGACTGTATCTGAATCCCAAGGCAGTAATGTGCATAAATCAATGACCTCACAAGAAATTCCGTCTTTCGCCGCCATCTTTGCCGCCCGATGAAGCTGATGCATTTGTGCGCCCCATCCAACAAGGGTTATATCTGTACCTGTACTCACCACTTGAGCAACGCCTAATGGTAGTTCGTAGTCTGTATCTGGAACTTCACCCACCTCAGCACGATAGATCGCCTTGGGCTCAAAAAATATCACAGGATCAGGATCACGAATTGCTGACAGCAACAAACCCTTTGCCTGATAGGCAGTACTGGGAATGACGACCTTTAAACCTGGAGTATGGCAAAAGTAGGCTTCTGGAGATTGTGAGTGATAAAGTCCTCCTGCAATGCCTCCGCCGTAGGGAGTTCTGATAGTTAGGCCGCCGCAATTAAACTGATCACCACTACGATAGCGAAACTTTGCAGCCTCGTTAACGATTTGATCAAACGCAGGAAAGATATAATCAGCAAATTGAATTTCTGCGACTGCAACTGATCCTTGAGCCGCTAATCCTATCGAAAAACCCACAATACCTTGCTCGGTTATGGGGGTATTAAAACAACGCTGCTTGCCATACTTTTCTTGAAGTTTACTTGTGGCGCGAAAAACACCGCCAAACTCACCAATATCTTCCCCTAAGCAAACCACTCTGGAATCTGCATCCATCGCCGTATCTAAGGCGCTATTTACCGCCTGTAACAAGTTAATTTTAGGCATCTTTACACCTAGCTAAACTGAGCTGCAGGTTTGTGGTAGCTATCCTGTCCCTTCGTTGGATTCGGCAAATAGTGATCGGGATACTTATCAATATGAGCCAGTAACTCTGAATACTGTTCCCGCAAGTGCGCAGGTGGTGCTTGATAAACATCAGAGATCAAATGATCAAGCACTGGTGGCTGACGTTTTTCTTGAGATTTCAGAGCAGCCAGTATCTCTTTCTTATATTCATCTTTCATTTGATGATCTTGCTGATCACTCCACCAACCCTTGCCAAGTAGCCATTTCCTCATACGCTCAATAGGATCCTTCTGACGCCACATTTCCTCTTCTTCTGAAGTTCTATAACTCGTTGGGTCATCAGAGGTAGAATGAGCGCCGAGGCGATAGCTCATCGTCTCTACGATCACTGGCGTATTCTTCTCGATTGCTAAATTTCTAGCCTCAATAGACGCAGCATGAACCGCTAAAATATCGTTACCATCCACTCTTATTGCTGGAATCCCGTAGCCAACTCCCCGAGGGGCTATACCATCACCCACAAATTGCTCAGAGGTTGGTGTTGAAATGGCATATCCATTATTGCGAACCACAAAGACCACTGGGCACTTAGACACAGCAGCAATGTTCAGCCCAGCATGGAAATCACCCTCCGACGCCGCACCTTCTCCAAAATAACAAATGGTGCAGGTATCATTACCTGATAATTTTTGTCCATAAGCATAGCCTGCTGCCTGAGGGATTTGAGTGGCTAACGTCGAGCTAATCGTCATGTAATTTAGATCGCGACTACCATAGTGAATTGGCATCTGACGACCCTTTCCCAAATCAAGATCATTACTCAATAGCTGATTCATAAACTGCTTCGAGGTAAATCCACGATATCGCAGAGCAGCATGTTCTCGATACTGGCTCATTACCATGTCCTGGCTTGAGAACGCTGCTATAGACCCGACCACCGATGCCTCTTCACCAGTACAGGTTACATAAAAGCTCAGTCTGCCCTGACGCTGGGCGCCAATCATTCTTTCATCAAGGACTCGAATGTAGTTCATATCCCGATAGATCTTAAGGGCAGTGTTTTTATCTATCTTAGGTTCTTGAACTCCTTCTAAAATCTCTCCATCAGTGTTTAACAATGATAAAGTAGAGATAGGCATGTCTTTAGTTTCCGTAAACTTAAGCACGCTTGTAACTAAGTTTTTATCAACCATAACAGACCCCTTTTTATTCCATTTTATTTGTTGCCTCTAGCCTATAAATTACCATGGTGCAGTTAAAAAAATCCTACTAAAGTTGTCTGGATAATCGCAAAAATATTTGTATTTATTGCGCAAAAATTTTTTAAACTTAGTATTAATTGCGCAAATTTTAAAAAATGAGAATTTAAGCCCTTATTTAGAGCCAATAATTGGCAATCTTGGTGATATTGAGTTTAAATCGAGCTAGTGGTCTCAGACAATCCTATAAGGTGACTCTCAAAGGAACGGAAATGGCTAATAATAATCTCGATACAACTGACTGGAGAATTCTCGACATCCTGCAAGGCAATGCCGCAATCCCCAACATTGATCTTGCGGATAAAGTATTTTTATCGCCCTCTCCTTGCTCCAGGCGTGTGAAAAATCTCGAAGATAAAGGATATATTAGCAGGCGCGTCAGTCTGTTAGATCCCAACAAAGTCGGCTTACCGGTGACTGTGTTTATTCAGGTCACCCTGGATCATCAAGTTAAAAAAGAACTGGATGACTTTGCTAAACAAGTAACCTCATGGCCAGAAGTTATGGAGTGCTATCTAATGACTGGAGAATTCGATTACTTAATCAGGGTGGTTACGCCAGATTTGCAAAGCTATCAGGAATTTCTTGATCAACGCCTGACTCAATTCAAGGGCATAAGCCATGTAAAAAGCAGCTTTTCATTGAAGCCTATTTGCTACAAAACTCAACTCCCACTGGGCCATCATTTAAAAGAAAAACCGGAAATCTAGTCTTCTTATAGGTGACGTATATCTTAGATACAATTTACATTTTATGATTGAATGTTATCCAACTCGAAGTTTTAAAAAGGAGTAAGTGATGAAAAAAATAATATCTGCAGTATTTTTTGTCGTCTTTTTAGTAGGTTGTACCACGTCTAACAAAACTGACTCTACCCCAAAGACCGTCGACATCCGTCAAGGAGAAGAAGTTAAGCGTATCTGCTTTGCAAGCTCGATTAACGGCTGGCGTGAAATTAAAGGGGAGAGACAATCTGTGATTCTTACTAAGGGCGTCAGAGATGAATACCGACTGGATTTATCGGGTATCTGTGACGTTTCTCGCGCAATGAATAATGTCGCAACGCGAACTCGAGGCTCTTCGTGTCTTGGGCGCGGTGATGAAATTATTATCGCCGATGGCCTCTCTGGACTTGACCGTTGTTTCATTAAGAAAATTTATACTTGGAACCCCGACCTACTCAAAGAGACCGAAGATACCACAACACCTGAATCGAAGGACCAAGAATCCTGAAATCCTTAAGTATCGGGTCGAAAGTAAACCATGCTTCAAGAGACCGTTAGTCGGTCTCGTTGATAGCGTCGCCCATCGCGTTAACTAGTAAATCTATCTCTTTAGGTGTCGTAGAAAAAGGTAAACCTAACTGTAGTGTGTCCCCGCCATAACGCACATAAAATCCTTTCTCCCAGCATTTCATTGCAGCCTCGAAAGGACGCTTCGCGGGCTCACCAGGAACTGCAGCCAGAGTAATACCCGCAGCAGACCCATAATTACGGATATCCACCACATGTTTAGAGCCCTTAAGGCCATGTATCGCCTCTTCTAAAATAGGCGCCATGGTGGCAACCTGGTCAAAACTATTTTCTCTTTCAAGCAAATCCAAAGTAGCTAAACCTGCAGCACATGCTAACGGATGTCCTGAATAGGTATAACCATGAGGGAACTCAACCATGTATTCAGGGCCACCTCCATCCATGAAAGTGTCATAAATTTCTTGTTTAGCAATCACAGCTCCCATGGGTACTGAACCATTAGTCAATTGCTTCGCCACGTTAATAATATCAGGCACCACATCGTATTCTTCAGCCCCCGTAGCTGCGCCTACCCGACCAAAGGCTGTGATTACCTCATCAAAAATAAGCAGTATCTGATGCTGATCACAGATCTCTCGCAGTCTTTTTAAATAACCAACAGGCGGAGGTATTACTCCAGCAGACCCTGCCATTGGCTCCACAATAACTGCAGCAATATTGCTCGAGTCGTGCAGAGCAATCATTGACAATAGCTCGTCAGCTAAATGAGCGCCCTGCTCGGGCATCCCACGACTAAACGTATTTTCAGGCAACATTGTGTGGGCAAGATGGTCAGATTCAATGGTCTGACCAAACGTTGCCCGGTTTCCCACGATTCCTCCAACACTAATTCCACCAAAGTTAACCCCATGGTAACCTTTAGCACGTCCTATCAACCTTGTCTTGGAGGCCATACCTTTTTTGCGCCAGTATGCTCGAGCCATTTTAAGGGAGGTGTCAGCACTCTCGGAACCTGACCCCGTGTAAAATACACGATTGAGGCCTTCAGGCATAAACTGCGTAATTCGCTCAGCTAATTGGAATGCCTTAGGGTGTCCGAATTGGAAACCACTAAAAAAATCTAGGGTGGCTGTCTGCTCCGAAATAGCCTTAACAATTTCTGGTCGACAATGCCCTAAGCCAGTCGTCCAGAGGCCCGACAATCCATCAAATATTTTCCGCCCATCCGCAGCAGTAAGATATCTGCCCTCGGCAGCAACAATCATTCTAGGATTTTGTTTAAACTCACGATTGCCCGTAAACGGCATCCATTGAGCATCAAACTGCTCCTTAGTCACTCCTGCTCTATCATAGAACTGGTGACTCTTTGCATTACCAGAATGTTTAAATAGTTTCTTCAACATAGCTTTAATTGGCCTATTGGTTAACCTCAACAAAGATTGTATGTCAGATTACTAAGCCTGAGGATACCCCTGGCGGGATATACTCACAAAAATCTTAATTTAAAACATGTCTTAAATTCGCTGTATCGGAGCTATATACTCTCAACCACTAACAATAAAGATCTCTATGAGACCACTATGACTTACAAGACCATTGACTATACAACTCTAGATTCTATTTTAACGTTAACACTGTCCCGTCCTGACCACTTAAACTCATTTACTATCGAAATGAGTCACGAATTAATCGATGCCTTTAACCGAGCTAGTAATGACGATGCGGTCGGGGCAATAGTAGTTACTGGCGCGGGAAGAGCATTCTGCGCTGGAATGGATTTAACCAGCGCTGGAAATGTGTTTGGTCTCAATGAACACCTAAATCCAACCATAGAGGATATCCGTGATCGCTTTGATGATGAAGATATTGAAAATGGAGTACGCGACTCTGGCGGCCAAGTGGTGCTCGCGATGTATGACTGTAAAAAACCAATAATAGGTGCTATTAACGGTGCTGCAGTTGGCATCGGTGCAACAATGGCCTGCGCGATGGATATTCGACTAGCATCAGAAAAAGCTAGAGTTGGCTTTGTATTCAACAAGATTGGGATTACTCCGGAGGCCTGTTCAAGCTGGTTTTTGCCCCGGCTCGTGGGCATTCAAACCGCCCTAGAGTGGTGTTATACCGCCGAAATACTAGACGCAGATACGCTACTCAAGGAACGCTTTGTAAAGGCGGTGTATCCTCCGGAAGATCTTTTAAATGAAGCCTATGCACTAGCAGCTCGAATGGTCAATTTCAGCCAAGTTTCCATGGCACTGACACGACAAATGATTTACCGAAACGGAGCCCAAGATCACCCAGTTAAAGCTCATGAAGTGGATTCATTGGCTATTTTTTATGCGAGTAGAAATAGTGGCAAGGAAGGAGTAGATGCTTTTCTTGAAAAGCGCGCGCCCGATTTTCCTGAGAAAGCTTCTACCGACATGCCTCCGTTCTACCCTTGGTGGTGATTAAATCTCCATGATTATTATCGCCCATAATTGTAATTCAACACGCAGAGCGAGCGCCCAACACCAATGATTCAATTAACAGAGGTTGACCAACTACCGTTTGAGCTGCCTAAGCCGTTCAGTGGACAAGTTATCACGGCAAGGCAATTAAAGGATTTTATTAGCAAAGCCCTAGAACTAAAGAAGCAACCCTTGGTGATTTTTGGGGCCAATTGGTGCCCAGACGCTCAATGCCTAGAGGCAGTTATGGGAATGCTTACAGTGACCAAATTTCTAGCTCAGCACTATGAGATCATGCGAGTCGACGTGGGTGATTACGATCAAAACATGGAGCTTTATACGGTCTTTGACATGCCATCCGAAGAGGGTGTTCCCCGGGTGGTTATACTAGATCTTAAAGGCAGAGTTTTAAATTTTGACAGCAATGAACGCTGGCGTACAGCCAGAGAAACTGATCCTCAAGAGATTTTTAACTATTTCCAGGAATTTGCTAACCAGCCCTAGGTTGCGCTGATGGTATCGATAGAAGATCACCCCGCTAGGGCAAATCATCCACCAATTCACCTTCAACAGTCTCTAGCAGATCTTCTCTATCAACATTGAGAGCTAGCATGACTGTGGCCGCTACATAGATCGAAGAATAAGTACCAATACCCACGCCAATCATCAGTGCAATAGCAAAGTTGTGAATCAACTCACCACCGATGAAGAACAAGGCTAATAACACAATCATAGTAGTCGCCGACGTATTGATCGTTCGCCAAAGGGTCTGAGATAAGGATTCGTTGATCACCTCAACCGGAGATGCTTTGCGTATTTTTCGGAAATTCTCGCGAATTCTATCTGACACCACAATCGTATCATTAAGAGAGTAGCCCACCACCGCTAAAACAGCCGCAAGTACCGTTAAATCAAACTCAAATCGTGCCAATGAAAAAATACCAAGGGTAATAATGACATCATGGGCTAGCGCCAATACAGCACCAACAGAGAATTTTAATTGGAAGCGAATGGCTACGTAGAGCATCACAATCGCTAGAGCCGTGAGCATACCCAAACCGCCATCTTCACGCAGTTCCTCTCCAATTTGAGGACCAACAAAGTCAACGCGGCGAAGATCTATTTGTTCATCTTCTCCCTGCAAAACCTCAACCACCTGTTCTGCAAGCTTCTGATCAGGTTCACCCTGCAGGCGAATTAACACATCAGTTTCTGAACCAAAATGCACCACCACTGGATTATCAAACCCTGCAGTCTCTAGTTTTTCACGCAGTTCACCAACATCTGCGGGTTGATCATAACCCACTTCAATCTGAGTTCCCCCGGAAAAATCTAGCCCTAATACCAGACCCTGAGTGTAAAGAGACCATGAGGAGACGACTAGCATCAGAGCAGAAAAAACCACCGCATATCGGCGAAGACCCATGAAATTATATATTTTTGCTTGCGTCATGATCTTTTTCCTAAATCCAGAGTTTTTCAATTTTGCGACCACCAACAACGAGATTCACCAATCCTCGTGTCATCACGATAGAAGTGAACATCGAGGTCAAAATACCAATTGATAGCGTTACTGCGAAGCCTTGAACGGGGCCGGAACCAATCAAGAAAAGAATGAGCGCAACAATCAGCGTAGTAATATTGGCATCCAAAATAGACACGAAAGCTCTGTCATAACCCGCACTAATGGCACCCTGCACAGAAGCTCCTTCTCTTCGCTCTTCTCGTATTCGAGAAAAGATTAAAACATTAGCATCAACCGCCATACCGACAGTCAAGACAATACCGGCTATGCCAGGGAGAGTTAAAGTAGCACCAAGCAGAGACATAAAGGCTACTAACAACAACAGGTTCATCCCCAAAGCCACATTAGCAGCAAGACCAAAGGCTCGATATATCACCACCATAAATAACAATACAAAAGCCATACCCACTGTTACTGATTTTACGCCGAGGGCAATATTGTCAGCACCTAGTGATGGGCCAATGGTACGCTCTTCAACAATATACATTGGCGCAGCTAAGGCCCCCGCTCTAAGTAACAACGCTAGCTCAGACGATTCCCGTTGACCATCTAAACCAGTAATACGAAATTGCTTACCTAACTGAGCTTGCACCGTAGCTAAGCTGATAATGTGCTTTTCAACGAAGGGAACGGGTGTAATCTCTACCTCACCAGTGTCTGAGACTGATTTTTCCAGCTTGGTTTTGTACTCGATAAATAGAACACCCAGTCGACGACCAATATTATCGCGAGTAGCGTGCCCCATTTGCCATCCGCCAGAGGAATCTAGAGTTATGTTGACCTGTGGGCGACCATTTTCATCAAAGCTAGCCCGGGCATCAGTGACATTTTCACCGGTAATCACCGCTTTCTTTTCAAGAAGCGCATTGGGACCCTGCCCCCCTGGAGTTCGGAACTCAAAACTGTCTCCGCTTTTACCCTGAGACTCTAGCCGAAATTCTAAGTTAGCGGTCTTACCAATAATTCGTTTTGCTTCAGCGGTATCTTGAACCCCAGGCAATTCAACAACAATACGGTTTTTACCCTGCCTGGAAACTAGTGGTTCAGAGACACCTAACTCATTCACGCGGTTACGCAGCGAAGTTAGGTTTTGTTTGATCGCGTTATCTTCTAGGGTATTGGTTGCCACTTCACTGAGTTTAAGCACCATGGATAGTGGATTTTGACTCGGAGCACTCTGTGGCTGAAGCTCTCTAAAATTGGTGCGAACTATTGTCATCGCTTTTGCTATCTGATCAGCATCACGGAACTGACCAATAATCTGATTACCTTTCAACTCTAAACTACGATAGCGAATCCGCTCATCTCTAAGCGCGGTTTTTATTTCTCCAAGATCACCCTCGAGACGAACCGCCAAGGCAGAATCCAGATCTACTTCAAGTAAGAAGTGCACTCCACCACTAAGGTCTAGACCCAATTTCATGGGTGTTCCACCCAGACTACTCAACCAATCAGGGGTGGTAGGGGCTAAATTAAGTGCAACAATATATTCGCCACCCATCTCAGCTTGAATGAGTTCTTTAGCCCTGAGCTGGAGATCTTTATCTTTTATTCTGACTAACGCACTCTCACCGTCAGCCTCACCGCCAAAGTACTCGATATTACCTTCCGCTAAGGCACCCTCTACTTTTTTGAGAACAACTTCATCAATGGCCATAGCACCACTCTGACCAGATAACTGAACAGCAGCATCCGGAGGATAGAAGTTAGGGGCTGCGTAGGTGAGCCCGAAGACAATCACCAGAAGAATCATCATATTCTTCCACAGGGGGAACTTATTAAGCATGAGCTAAGGGGTCCTTATATTCTTGCGGCGCATTATAGCGGTATTCCTTCTTAAATAGGGGCAGATTTAAGTATTTAAACCCCCACCATCACCAATCGCCTGTTTGCGATAAAACTCATCAGCAAAAGAGTCTAATTTTCCCTGCGCAATAGCGTCACGAAGGCCTGCCATTAAAGTTTGATAAAAACGGAGGTTATGAATAGTATTTAACTGAGCACTGAGCATTTCCCCGCATTTTTCTAGGTGATGGAGATACCCACGACTAAAGTTTTTACAGGTGTAACAGTCGCACTCAGCATCCAATGGTTGCGTATCATGTCGATGCTTGGCATTGCGGATTTTTATCACGCCAGTGCTCGTAAACAGGTGGCCATTGCGGGCATTTCGAGTTGGCATCACGCAATCAAACATATCGATACCCCGGCGCACACCCTCTACCAAGTCAGCTGGCTTTCCAACGCCCATGAGATATCGAGGCTTATCCGCAGGCATGGTATCAGCGAGATGATCGAGAACTCTTAGCATATCCTCTTTTGGTTCTCCCACCGACAGACCACCGATGGCATAGCCGTCAAAATCAATATCGACCAAACCCGCCAATGAAATATCACGCAGGGATTCATACATACCGCCCTGCACAATGCCAAAAAGAGCAGAGGGGTTATTACCATGAGCCGCTTTACTTCGCTGAGCCCAACGCAGTGACAACTGCATCGAGTCCTCAGCCTCTTTTTCCGTAGCTGGATAAGGCGTGCACTCATCAAAAATCATGACCACATCACTACCCAAATCGCGCTGAACCTGCATTGAAGTTTCTGGATCAATAAATACCGGGCTGCCATCAATAGGGGATTTAAACTTAACACCTTCTTCAGTGATCTTGCGCATATCGCCCAAACTAAATACCTGAAAGCCACCAGAATCAGTCAAAATAGGGCCCTGCCACTGAATAAAATCATGCAGATCTCCGTGGGCTTTGACAACCTCGGTACCTGGGCGCAACATCAAATGAAAGGTATTACCAAGAATCATTTCCGCGCCAATCTCTTCTATGTCTTTGGGTAACATTCCCTTGACTGTGCCATAGGTCCCCACCGGCATAAACGCAGGTGTTTGAACAACACCGCGAGGAAACTGCATCTCACCTCGACGTGCCTTTCCGTCGGTAGCAGATACCTTAAATTGCATAAAACATTCGCGGCTCATTGGGGTATATCCTGATTAGCATTGGGGTTGTGCAGTAAAAACATAGCATCGCCATAACTAAAGAAACGATATCGCTCTGTTACTGCCTCCTGATAGGCGGCCATTATAGGCTTATATCCGGCAAATGCGCTGACTAACATTAATAGTGTGGATTCTGATAAATGAAAATTAGTCAGCAAACCATCAACAACATTAAATCGATAACCTGGATAAATAAAAATATTCGTATCCCCCTCAAAAGGAGCAATCTCACCATTTTGCGCTGCGGTTTCTAGACATCTTACACTTGTTGTTCCCACAGCAATCACTCGGCCACCATTGGCCTTGGTTTGCAAGACTTGATCAGTGACAGCCTGACTCACATGCAACCATTCTGAATGCATTTGATGATCGCTAATATTGTCCACTCGCACTGGCTGAAAGGTCCCCGCACCCACATGTAAGGTTACAAAAGCAACTTGGGCGCCCTTGGCTTCAATATCAGCAAGCATTTTTTCATCAAAATGAAGCCCTGCGGTGGGTGCCGCAACAGCACCCAACTGATCAGCATAAACTGTTTGGTAACGAGACTTGTCCGCTTCGGTATCCTCTCGATCAATGTATGGAGGCAACGGCATATGTCCAATAGACTCTAGAACCTCTAATACTGGCCTATTGAAAGTTAATTCAAATAGATCATCAGCCCGACCCGTCATCTGGGCACTAAAATCTTTTGAAAAGACTATGTGAGTATCAGGCTTTGGAGATTTGCTGGCGCGCACATGAGCCTGCACGGCATGACTGCTTACTAACCGCTCCACCAAAACCTCGATCTTGCCGCCACTTTGCTTTTGGCCATAGAGTCGAGCCGGAATGACTTTAGTATTATTAAATACAATTAAATCACCGCTCTCTATATGAGTTAAAAAATCACCGAACTGCTCATGCTTTAGGTGATTTTTTGCCCCATCTAAAAACAAAAGCCGACTACCTTGGCGCTGCTCAGTAGGCTCACGAGCAATCAACTCATTGGGGAGCTCAAATTGGAAATGGTCACGTCGCATAACATTTTTTTAAAAGTGATTATGTTCTGGCTCGCAAGGGTATAGAAATTACGCCTAAAGCGCCAAAATATTTACAATGACACGTTGGAGATTGCATTCACCGGCTCATCACATTTAAATCTGTTGACCCACTATTGATCACTGCTATAATCGCCGCCCTGCCGAAGTTGATGCAGATAGAGAATGCCAGTGTGGTGGAATTGGTAGACACACGGGATTCAAAATCCCGCGCCCTTAAAAGCGTGCCGGTTCGAGTCCGGCCACTGGTACCAATAATGCTCTTAAGCCCCTGTGATCAATAAACGCTAGGGGCTTTTTAGTTTTTGAAGGATTCATCATGACTGACGAACCCGCCTGCACTGAGACTCAAAAAATTCCCTCTTTGCCCGACGGTGCCTATGCGCTTAAAGAAGTAGAATTGACAGAGAAGGGCCAGGTAACCGTGCAACTGCGCGATCAATTAAAAATTTACACCAATAATCGCTTTATGTTTGCTTTTGTACATCCTGAGTATGGTATTGATGTTGGTGCTGGCATAGCAACCTGGAAAAATAGTGTGATGGTGGAGGAGCCCAGAGTTAACCAGAAAGGTGCGGTAAATGGCCTCACCTTTGATATTGATATCAAACATACCCCCGCAGGATTTTCACAGACGCTTTTAGGAATGACTTACGAAGATGGCCGCTGTTTAGATATGGTGGAGTCTTGGGTGAGGGCCTCAAGTACGATCTCACCCTTTGATGGTTTGTGGCAGCTAAAAGAAGCCAATCGTGTTAAAACTAAAATCATTGGTGGCGGCCATTTTATTTGCCTTGAGACGGTTTACAAAGAAGGCATATCAGACGCAGTTTTTTGGTTTGGCACTTGTACATTTAACAATGACGCTGAAGCTTTAGAGACAGTCCTGTCCAGTTCAAATCAAAAATATATTGGTGCTCATCAAACCTTAAAAGTAGCATTAACTGACGATGCGAATTTCAGCCAAACTTTTATTTTAGATGGCGCTGAAGTTATCGAACCTTTCCTGCGAATGTAAGGACTGAGCTTCTTAAAAACCTAGTCTTTTAGAGCCTTAAGAAAAGCGATGTGCTCTGGCCCAATACCACAGCAGCCACCAACAATTGTTGCGCCAAGCGCCTTCCATTGTCGGGCAAATTCCAGATAGTCTTGGGGTGTTAAGTCTTCCCTTAAAGTTGAGTACCCGTCATTGGCTTGAATGGTATTTGAAATAGGTCTGAATCCGTTGGCATAAACTCCAATACCTATATTTGATGGAAGGCATTCTGCCGATAAGGCAACGGCGGCGGCCATAACCTCAGGTTGACTACAGTTGAATAAAATAGCCTCTACCTGGTCAAGATTTATGGCACTAAGGGCATCTGATAACAACTCACCAGAACGTAATCGCGGGTCTGGTGATTCAGTTTCATCTTCAAGGGTCATGCTGATCCAGAGCGGTTGACCACAGTCAGCAAACACTTTCTGAATCGTTGTCACTTCATCGATACTGGACTGGGTTTCGGCCAACACGATATCGGTAAAGGGTAACAAGTGCTGTTTAAACACTTCTAGCATGGTCACAGCATCGGCTGTAACAAAGTCACCCGGGCTGTATGACCCAAAAACAGGAGGTATACCTGCCGCGACTTTAATATTTTGTGAAGTTGAACCTTTGACCTTTTGGGCTAATTGGCCAGAAAGGGCAATTAGCTCTGCACCACGGTTTGCAAACCTCTCTTCCCCTATATGAAATGGAACAACCGCGTATGAGTTGGTAGTAATAACCTGGGCACCGGCATCAACAAATGCTTGATGGGCCGTGACAACTGAGGAAGGGTCTTCCATTAAAGCTAAAGCAGACCATTCTGGCTGCTGAAAAGGAGCGCCGATTTCTTTTAAGTAGCGTCCAATGCCGCCATCTAAAATTTCCATAAAGTATCCAAAGTATTAAAAATCAAAAAGCCAAGGCCTAAAAAACAGGAGAGTGTCAGAGTTATCCCTTTGAGGCTTCAACTCTTCCCTCAAAAATCATTCAATGGCACACAAAAAGAGCGTCATTATATTAATTGGGTATTTAAAGTCTATAGGTCGCAATCGCGGTACCTTTAAACATGGCCTCTTTTTCAGACTCATTAAATCCCTGGGCTATCTTTTTAAAGGCATTCCAAAGTACAGCATAGGACACAGACAACTTATCCACTGGAAAATTACTTTCAAACATACATCGATTTGGCCCAAAACAATCAATAGTATGGAGGTAATAATCTCGATGAGTGGCACAAATTTCATCTGAAGAGGGTGGTTTTTCGCGTTCATCCCACCCCCAGCCGTTGATAACCATTGCTAGGCCTCCCAATTTAGCAACCACATTTTCACAACGAGCCAGTTCGGCTATATCCGCTTTCCATTGGGGAAACAACTCTGCCTGTTTACCCGAATAGGGTCCGATACCTAAGGGGCCACCAAAATGATCGAGGATAATCGTTGTATCTGGAAATGCTCTAGCTAAATCTGTTAACTCAGTGATTTGGGTATGAAGAAGCCAGGCATCATAACTGAGACCAGCGGAGGAAAGCTGAGCAAATCCTTCTCGAAAACTCGGTTGCAACATAAGTTCGGCTACTCGCCCTGCGTAACGATCAACAGCGGGAGGATCAGGGTAAAAAGCAGTAGAATGGCGAATGCCTCGCAATAAGCCCTCCGCTGATTCTTGATGAGCCTGAAACACGTCCACAACTGCAGCCCCAAGGGTCAAATCTGCATGACTAACAATACCAAGGATTGGGGGCTTCCCTGGTGCTTCTCCCTTCCGCGCTTGTTTTGCCTGCGCCACTACATACTCTGTCTCTCCAACTGGCTGCAACGCCACCGGACCATCGGTTCTATACTCTGCGCCGCACTCGATAAAGACAGTACCGGTAATATTGTGGCCGGCCTTTGTATCTGCCCACAGGTCCTCTAGTTCGTAGGGAGTGCCCATTCGCCACAGATGATGGTGGGGATCAATGATAGGCCGCTCTGGCTCTATGATGTCTTCACTGACCTGGGCATGCCAGCTATCTAATTCAGTCATGAGATTCCTGTTGCTCTTGCTTTCGTGCTTTTTTTGCTGCGCGGCGACGCTCTGTGGCCTCAAAAGCAGCAGTACCAATATGCTCTTCACCTCTTTTTTTAGCCAACTCTACCTGTTTTTGACGTTCGGCAAACCGCGCCTTCCGATCATCCTCTACTACGTCGTGGCAGTGGTGACAAGCAAGCCCTGGTTTATAAAACTCGGATTCCTTTTCTAACTCTGTAATTGGCATTCGACAAGCATGACACTGATCATAAGAACCACATTTGAGATCATGATCAACGGCAACCCGATTATCAAATACGAAACACTCCCCTTGCCAAAGTGTTTGGTCTTTAGGTACCTCTTCTAAATACTTAAGAATTCCACCCTCTAGGTGGTAAACCTCATCAAACCCTTGCTCTTTCATGTAGGCGGTTGATTTTTCACAGCGAATTCCCCCGGTACAAAACATAGCAACCTTTTTATGTTTATCAGGGTCAAGATTCTCTTTTGCCCAATCAGGGAAGTCGCGGAATGTTTTTGTCTCAGGATCTATGGCATTTTTAAAGGTACCTATTTTCACCTCATAATCATTGCGTGTATCCACAACCGTTACATCAGGATCAGAAATAAGAGCATTCCAATCTTCTGGCTTAACATAAGTACCTACTACCTGCTTAGGATCTATACCCTCAACTCCCATAGTCACAATTTCTTTCTTAAGTTTGACCTTAGTGCGATAGAAGGGAATTTCACTGTGATAAGAATGCTTCTGGTCAATGCTATCTAGCTGAGGTTGCTGTTGTAACCATGACATAACCTCACCCACATCTGAAGGAAGTCCGGAAATAGTGCCGTTAATACCCTCAGACGCAAGTAACAACGTGCCAAAAACATTGTTTTCAGACATGACTTTTTGCAGCGGGGCCTGAAGTATTTCAAAGTCAGGCAGGGATACAAATTTGTAAAGGGCGCAGGTGAGAAATTTATCTGACATTCAAGATCCTAAAAGCATACTTTGTATTGCGTAATTCAATCGGTAATTCTGGGGGGAGTATAACAAATGGACAAAGGCGCTACATCTCAGAGACACATTGCTAACGAACTATTTAGCATCCCCAAGTATTCGCTTACCAGGATATACCCCCTCAACGACGACGCTATTTTTAACTACGATTTGGCCTGCCACAACGACATAAGGTATTCCGGACGGTGGTTGATAGGGATCTCCATAAGCCGCATTGGCCTGTACCTTCATAGGATCGAAGATAACAATATCGGCATCCGCACCCAACTGAATGCGGCCCTTTTTGTCAAAGCTAGATGATGATTGGGATAACCACTGGGCCTGATATAGACTCATTCGCGCTAAAGCATCGGATAGCGTCAAAAGACCAGCATCACGGACATAATGCCCCAACACTCGAGAAAAAGTACCTGCCACATTTGGATTAGTTTTTACTCTGAGGTCAACAGCGGGCAAAGCATCGGTAGCGACCATCATACGCGGCCACTTTAAAGCAGTTTCTACCCAATCTTCTTTGACATAATGATGATTAACAGCGCCACCCGGTTGTTCACTAGCGTATTTATTCCAGGTTTCTTCAGTTAACCACTCACCCGTAGCAACCCATTGAACATCCTCGTAGGTAATATCAAACATGCCCTGCCAATCACGATTGCGAAAAACATCTGCAGATATACTAGTGCCCCCAGCAGCATAAGACAAAGTTTCAGTAGCGATGTTGGCGCCAGCATCATTGGCATCATCAATTATCTCCAACCACTCGCTTACTTTCCCCATAGCATTATGCGTTATGTGCACAACAAATAGAGGTGCTTTAGTCTCTTTTGCTAAGTCAACCACCTCAATTAGACCTGCTATATCCCCCGTATAACCGCGGCGAACATGCACATGAATGGGTACCTGCCGAGCACCAGCAACTTCAAACAACATGCGCAATTCATCATCTGATATTGCAGAGGTGAGGTAATCAAGTAACACCCCTATGCCTAACCCGCCGTCATCAATACCTTGAAGGATCAAGACTCGCATAGCTTCAATTTGTGCTGCAGATGCAGGCTCAGTCCAAGACTTTCCATTTATATGGAGGGGATCGCTACTACCCAAAAGATACTCAGTATTAATACCTTCCATTACCTTTGACCGCACAGCGAAATGAGCCACCGAAGCGCCATAGTTTAACTGTGCTCCATCCTTATAATCTTGCCCAAAAAAATCTACCGGATATGCACCAGCCTCCATATCCAACTGAGTAGTCACCCCATCTAGCAGATTCATTTTTTGTCCGAGAAACGTCGGCGTGTGGCTATGAATGTCTATAAAGCCTGGAGCGACAACTAAACCTTTTGCATCGATAACCTCAAATCCATCTATTGGATCTGTTGAAATTATTTCAATGGAGCCATTATTTATACCAATAAAACGCACGCCATCAAGACCAGTCTCAGGGTCTAAAACACGACCATTTGCGATGACTAAGTCATAATCCGCATAGATCAACGGAGCAAAAAGAAAACTAATTAAACATATTAGACAGCGAGTTTTACCTACCAACATCCATCTACTCCAATCATCGAAGACATCATTAAAGAGGTGTAATTTTTATTAACTAAATTAAAGTTCATAACTCTACCGAGGTGTACCTTAGAACACAAACATGGATAGGTGTAATCGAGATAAAGCAAAGACACCACATTTACTGCCCCTTTCACCGCTCCGTCATTACTCTTTATCTTATTTATCAAGAAAATATCTATCATAAAGAAGTATTCGTTCTAATTACCTATTAGACTCGGCGTCGGAGAATTTTAGTAAAGTTACATTAGGATTGTTATGAGCCTCTATCGGTATATCACTAGAAAAAGCACGTTTCTTTTCCTCGCTGTGCCTGTATTAAGCATGTTGAGTGTGGGTGAGTCTGTCGCTGCTGATTCAGACGATTTAGCCTCTGACAAGATAGCTAGGTCAGTTCAGATCTCCGGTGATTGGGATATTGATGGTAATGGTCAGGCTGATGCCTTGACCGATGGTTTGTTGTTTTTGCGCTACGCCTTTGGGTTAGATGGAGAACCACTAATCAATGGTGTTGTCGCTGAAGATGCGCAATACACTACTGCGGAAGAGCTAGCATTGGAGTTAGAAGAGATTTTTGCCAGTTCCGGTGATGTTGATGGTAA
>Ga0208972_1000263_pt1 | contig 21193 bp, 19 predicted proteins | sample AOAMet_48_BLW_10_2_FD_188232 | JGI IMG/M metagenome (GOLD analysis project Ga0208972, IMG submission 188232) | Ammonia-oxidizing marine microbial communities from Monterey Bay, California, USA - CAN11_48_BLW_10 (SPAdes) | ecosystem: Environmental > Aquatic > Marine > Intertidal zone | place...
AGGACAAAGAAAGGCTGCAAAATACATAGCTAATTTTTTTAAAGAAATAGGTATACCAACATATAAATACAACAGCTATTTTCAAAAATTTAAAGTCAGAAACGTTAGACGTTATGGGAAATGGAAAAAGCAGGCTAATAAAAAATATATAAAAGGAGAGAATATAATAGGATATATAGAGGGCACGGATTTAAAAAATGAACTTTTGGTTATTACAGCTCATTATGATCATTTAGGGATAAAGGAAGACTCATTAATTTATAATGGAGCAGATGATAATGGTTCAGGAACAAGTTCTATAATGGAAATAGCACAAGCCTTTATGTTGGCTAAGAATGAAGGAAATGGACCTCGACGAAGTGTATTAATAATGCCTGTTTCAGGAGAAGAAAAAGGATTATTAGGCTCTAAATACTATGCAGAAAACCCTATATATCCATTAGAGAACACGATTGCAAACTTAAATGTTGATATGATAGGAAGGATTGATGATTATCACGATAACTCTGATTATGTTTATTTAATAGGTTCGGACAGGTTAAGTACAGAATTACATCAAATAAGCGAAGACGTGAATAAACAACACTTTAATTTAGAGTTAGATTATAAGTTTAATGAAGAAGACGATCCAAACAGATATTATTACCGCTCAGACCATTATAATTTTGCTAAAAATAATATTCCCGTTATTTTTTATTTCAATGGTATACATGCTGATTATCATAAAACATCAGATACGGTAGATAAAATACACTTTAAAAAAATACAGAAGATATCTAGATATATATTTCTCACAGCTTGGGAACTCGCTAATAGAGATGAGCGACCAAAACTAGATTAGGATTTTTGGATAAGAAAGCGTTCATTATTAATAGAAACAATATAAAAACCTTGCGAAAAACTATTAAGTATTAGATTGTTACTATTGTTTTCACTTAATAATTTTTTACCATCTATTGAAAAAATAACAATGTCTGAGGGCTTATCTACACTTAAACTTGTTCCATCAAAACGAAATACTGGCGTGGTACTAAAAGTTTCCACAACTGAAGTTTCACGCCAGTAAACTAAACCCCCTTCTGTTCCAATCCAATACCCCTCATCTTCCTTTTCAATACACAGTACATCATCGTTAATAAGCCCGCTATTAGAGGTATTATAAACAGTTGTATTTTGAATACCGCCTTCATAGTTTAAACTAAACATTCCAGCCTCATTAGTGCCAATATAATATAAACCTTCATCCTCAATAATGCAGTTTAAACTATTACTAGGCCAATTATCAAAATACCCCGTATTAAACACTAAAAATGAACCAGTATTCAAATGAGTAATCAAACCTCCATATGGAGCAGTAACCCATACGTTTTCATTAGAAACTAATAAATCCGTAGCGGTATTATCAATCAAGCCATTACTACCATTATACCACGATATACTATCGTTATAATAATAAGCTAATCCACCGTTTATAGTGCCAATACACAGAGAATCACCCTTCATAGCCAAACACCTTACGTTAATGAATGTAGGCTCTAAAGAAGAAGAGTCTAAAACAAGACTTATAGTTTCATTTTCAAGCCTATAAAGTCCATCGATAGTTCCTATATAGCCTATGTTTTGACTATCAAATACAATATCGTTTATATGTCCAGGCAAGTCGCTATCATCCTCATCAGGCGTAACAATAAACCAATCAGCACCATCATAAACAGTAATACCGTTTAATGTACCCACATATAAAATACCATTATTATCTAATGTAAGTGAGCGAACTTGAGGGTTAGGCAAATATTCAGAATAATCTACCCAAGTGGAATTGTTATAAGTATATAAACCCCAACTTGTTCCAATCCATTTAATACCATCAACAATCAAAATATCATTGATTTTGTTATCCACAAGAATAGTATTTTCATTAGTATAACTTATCCAATTACCTTGTGCAAAAAGAGCCCCTAAGGGCCCTAATTGAAATAAGATTACCGATATGAGGGCTATTCTATTGTAAAACAATTTTTTCAAACGTTTTTTGATTATTAATTTCTAAACACACAGTGTATATACCTTTTGGTAGTGTTGACCAATCGTATGTATTATCAAAATTACTAGCAGAACCAATAGCTTCGCTATAAACATTCTGTCCTAAAGAGTTGGTTAATGACAAGGCTATTAAACTCTCTTTTTCCAAAGAAGCTGTTACATATACAAGACCTTCAGTTGGGTTTGGATATACCGCCATCTCCACTAGAATTTCGTCTATTGAACTACAATCTTCAACCGTAATTGGTACAGCTGTAGGATCACAAATAATGGTGTCGGCACTAACCACCCAATCGTATAGGTAGTAATAATAAGTAGTGTAATCATCTCCATCAGAGTTGTCAACACCACCACCATAATAAACGGCCTTATTAATAGAAGCAGCGCCCTCCAAAACATAAGGATATGATAAGTTACCGTTTGTACCAGTTCTTTTAAGCTGAGGGTTTTGACCACCGACATTATCTTCGTTTACAGAGGCATCAGTTCCTATTAAATAATTATCACCTTGTGGAACTTCAAAGTTTAATATAATTGTTTGCGGTTCATCATCAGCAAAACCAACAAATTCAGTATGTTCAGCGATGACATCACCATCGGAATTCATTAAAATAAACTTTCTTTCAGCAGGCTCATTGGTGTATACATTTATACTAACTAGAGTAAAATCATTTAATGCATCAAAAGATAAAAAACCAATTGCGTCTTCATTGCCACTATATTCAGAGTCACCTTCGTGCTCCTCTGGACCTAATTTATTATCTATAAAACTGTTAGAAACGTAATAAGTTACGCTTTCATCCAAATTTGGAGTAGAAAATGAATTACCACTTCCAACAACATTCATGTTTTCATCATACCAAGTCACAGTGTAATTAGATTCCACCGAGAGGTCAGCAGGGTTGTTTTTACAAACCGTTACCTCTTCAACTTCAGGAGCATCAATTCCACTTAGAGTTATGTTTCTAGTTGCAGGACATTCAGAGTCAGGTGAATTAATTGTTACAGAGTACGTACCTAAACTATTTACAGTTATATTTTCGTCAGAAGAGCCGTTAGACCATAAAACGGTAGCGTTTTCTGGAGCGTTTATTGATAGGCTAATATCATCACCTTCACACACCACCCCGCCTGCTGAAGAAATAATGCTTGGAACATTAGGCGCTTCGGTTTGCATAGTTAGCGTGATTGGAAACCACGTATAGTTATTGTCAAGCCTAGCTTCAATCATAACTTGAGGAACCTCTAATACCACAGCATACTCACCATTACAAGTACCAAGCGGAATATTCAAAAACATACCGTCAAGATAGGCACCATAAGTATCATTATAACCAGAAGAAATCCCTTGTTCAACCGGGCTACAGCCATACGAACCACCACCTAAACCATAGTTAGGAAAATCATCTTGACTTAACAGGGTACCCTCATCATAAATGCTTTCATCGTCTCTACAGCCAGCATCTTCACTGCTACAATTACCCAAATCCATTACGCAAAACCCGACTTTTGCGCCATCACCAATGATTTCCCATTCTAAAGGGTTTTCCATATTATTTGCATCAGGAACTCTTAGTGTCATGATTGTCCACTCATCAAAGTGCATATGACCGTGCGTAGGATGGTACTCCATTGTTCCCACCATTTCCTCATAAAAACTCATAGAGCCATCAGAATTCTTGTGATAAATTCTTTGCCATGAAATATGTTTAGGATTAGTGCCGTCAGGACACACATCTGTAGATATTTGCCAATCAGGATCATAAACTGTAAAAGTATCTGCTACACCATCATCATAACACACCATATGGCGGTATCCGTATTGGTCAGCACCTCTTAATGTTAGAGGCCCCACCCCAATGTTTGGGGTTCTGGCAGAGATACGTATTCTTCCCATTTCTATGATAGTAGAATCAATTTCAAACCAGTTTTCTGGATAGTTTATTTCACCATCTTGCAGACCATCACCAGGAGCATACTCTTGAGAGCCATTAATACCCGTCTGCCAACAGACCGTAATATCAGGTAAAAGGTCACAATCGACTTGATCGGAATCAGCACACTCGCAGTCAATAGAATTATCTACTGTACACTGGGCGTTAGTGATTCCGTAGGAAAATAGACCAAGGATAAAAAATATACCGAACTTGTTCATAAATAAGGGTTGTTTTGGGTTGAGTGGGTACAAAAATACCAAAATTCTAACAATACACCAACCCTATATATATACGAGCCTTATATGTTAATTGTTCTGTGCTCCTTGAGCAATCCACATAAGTATGGTTTCAACCTCGAAAGGAGTGAGGTCTGAATTAGGAGGCATAGCGTATTCAACATTATCATCTATAGCAAGCCTATACAAGTAGCTTTTTTCAGGCTGAACGGTGTTGATGTATGGAACACCACCGTCGTTCTTACTAACACCACTAATAAGCTCATCATACGCTAAATCAGCTGGGACAAGTCGCATTTGACCACCGTCGTCATTATGGCACGGCATACACCTGCCTTCGCCGTTATTGTAAAAAATAGGCTCATAAATATCGTTTTTAAAACTAACGATTGGAGCTTCCGCATTGATGTCTAAAAGCTGATAATAATCTCTATACTCTCTTAAGTATTCACCGTTAAGTATGGAGGTTTCCAATACCATTAACGAGTCTCCTTTTTGTACGACCCTTTGTCTTAAGGTGTCAGCTCCATATAAGTATAAGCTGTCCATATCAAAAGAAAACACCCCGCTAGTGGAACCAAGAGTTGCATTTCCCTTATCTCCCTCTAAAAAGGTGAGGTTAAAACTGCTAGTTTCGTAGCTTAAGGTAAGTGTATCGGGAGAAGAAATTCCGTAAGTTGTAACCTGCTGATTCAGTTCAACATCACCCTGGTATAAGGTGTAAACAAGAGAGTCTTTTTTCCAATACTCAACAGGGTAAACAATAGGGGCAACCTCAATAACTCTATCTTTAGTACAAGACAGAAAGAAGAGTGTTAAAACCAATAGAAATAAGCTATACTTTCTCATAATTATAGTTTCTAAAACCACCAAACGCGTCTGATATTAAAGCCTAAAACAAACTCATTAGGAGCGTTTAAAAAATCATACGTTTCTTGTGTATAAATGTTCGCTTCTCTTAAGTAATAGCTATTACTCATAAATACCTGAAAAACATGCCCTGCTGTACCAAACTCAAAGCCTAAAGAAAACGGATTGTTCAAAGCTGTTTCAGAGCGGTTGTTTAATTTGTGTGCGTACTCGAACAAAATAGCACTACCAAATGAGTATTGATACCGCCCACTAAATGGTAATACACATGTAAAATGATTTTCCTCAACACCTAAAACCAAGTTTTTATAGACGAATGTTGGGCTAAGCTGAAGAGATACTTTATCACTAAACTTTCTTGATAAGATAAGCTCTGTTGTATATGTAATTCGGTGCGAAAACGTGCTTTCGTAAGGCGTAATACTATCACCAAAAAAAGCGTTTGGACCATAGTTTTTATCCTCTTCAGTGTTAATACCCGTATTGTTAAATAAGGCAACACTAAGAGGGGTAGAATTGTCGGCGGTTTGCCTTAAAAGAACGTATTTACCTTCAACGTCAATAGTTTTTCCAATTTTTGTTCTACCAACCGCCACGTATGACCTATCGTTTAATTTGTAAGAAAGGGAAAAGCGGATATTAGCAGGGCTATCAAAACCCAAAAAGTCTTTGTAAATTCTATCATCAAGACCAATTTTACCAAATCGGTGCATAATAGTAAAGTCAAAACCCTCAGGAATTACAGTGGTTTGGCCGTTTATAAGCTGCTTATTTTTAAAAGCATTGACGTATTCCTTTTCCTGAGCGGTTAAGCTTAGAAAAGAAATCATCAACCCTAATAATGTGAGACGTCTCATTTTTGAGCTTTTAAAGTTCTAATATAATTGATGAGTTGCCAACGCATTTCCTCATTTAAAGAGTGTTTGTAGGGCACCATCATACCTTTTCCGTTTGATAGCTTCCAGAATAATTCTCCATCCGATTGCATTTGCACATCTTTATCCGCAAAGCTTTTTGGTTTTGGATTTAATCCAGCACCCGCCGGCCCATCGCCTAAACCGTCTTTACCATGACACGACCAGCACAATTTGGAATATAATTTTTGTCCTTTTTGTGCAGCAATAGTATTCCCCTCATAAGGATTGACTATATTCTTAGACTCCTCTGGTGCGGTCCAATTTTCTTGGGCATAGCTAGGGTTAGCAACTAAAAATAGAATAAGAATAGCAAAGACTCTCATAAAGTAAGGTTAAAGTACAAAGATACGACCTAAATGCTATAAATCGAATTTTATTCCCTGTGCAAGAGGAAGCTCATCCGAATAGTTTATTGTATTTGTTTGTCGACGCATGTATATTTTCCAAGCATCAGAACCAGACTCTCTTCCACCGCCAGTTTCTTTTTCACCTCCGAAAGCACCACCAATTTCAGCACCAGACGTACCAATATTTACGTTGGCAATACCACAGTCAGAACCAGCATATGACAAGAATTTTTCTGCATCTTTAATGGTTGAGGTCATTATTGATGACGACAAGCCTTGAGGAACGTCGTTTTGTATTTCAATTGCGTTTTCAACATCACCCTTGTATTTGATGAGGTATAATATTGGGGCAAAGGTTTCGTGTTGAACTATTTCAAAACTGTTTTTAGCCTCTACTATAGCTGGCTTAACGTAACACCCACTTTCGTAGTCGCCGCCTTTTAAAACGCCTCCTTCAACCAAGATTTTACCACCCTCTTTAATAGCGTGTTCCAATGCAGACAAATACATGTTTACCGCATCTTTATCGATTAGTGGCCCAACGTGATTATTTTCGTCTAATGGATTACCAATCTTGATTTGTTCGTAAGCACCTACAACAGCATCTTTTACCTTGTCATAAACAGATTCGTGTATGATTAAACGACGCGTAGACGTACACCTTTGACCGCAGGTTCCAACAGCACCAAATACAGCACCAGGAACAACAATTTTTAGATCAGCAGTAGGAGTAATTATTATAGCGTTGTTTCCACCAAGTTCTAATAGTGATTTTCCAAATCGCTCAGCTACTCGAGAGCCTACAATTTTACCCATTCTTGATGATCCTGTTGCAGAAATAAGTGGCATACGCTTGTCAGACGTCATCATTTCACCAACTTTATAGTCTCCAGTAACGATACAAGAAATTCCCTCAGGTAAATCATTGTCTTCTAAGACTTCGGCAATTAAATTTTGACAAGCTACGGAGCAAAGGGGTGTTTTTTCTGAACCCTTCCACACACAAACATCGCCACATATCCAAGCTAAAGCAGTGTTCCAACACCACACAGCCACCGGGAAGTTAAAGGCAGAAATAATACCAACAACACCTAATGCGTGGTACTGTTCGTACATTCTATGGTTCGGACGCTCAGAGTGCATTGTAAGACCATGAAGTTGTCTAGAAAGACCAACAGCGAAATCACAAATGTCAATCATTTCTTGAACCTCGCCCAAACCTTCTTGGTAAGATTTTCCCATTTCGAAAGAAACCAACTTTCCTAAAGCTTCTTTGTGCCCCCTTAATTTATCGCCAAACTGACGAACAATTTCACCTCTTTTGGGAGCAGGAATAGTTCTCCAATGTTTGAAAGCAGATGTGGCAGAAGCCATTACCTTTTCATAATCGCTTTCGGTTGTACACTTTACCTTTCCAATAAGCTCACCCGTAACAGGTGAAAAAGATTCTATAACATCTCCACTAGAAAAACAGTCATTTCCTGTTGAGCTTCCCTCGTTTATTTCATTTAATCCCAGCTCTTTTAAAGCTTTAGTTATTCCAAAAGTATCGTTCATAAAATTGTTTGTCAATTAGTTAGTTATGATAAAAGTTTAAAAATATCGTTTCCGTTGGCATAGATTACAAGCCCCAACAGTAATATAATCCCTACAGTTTGTGCGTATTCCATTACCTTTTCGTTTGGCTGACGACCCGTTAACACTTCATATAGAAGGAAAACCACATGGCCACCGTCTAATGCTGGTATTGGAAGTAAGTTAAGCACAGCCAACATAATAGATAAGAAGGCTGTTAGGCTCCAAAAACGTTGCCAATCCCAAACAGAAGGGAAAATGTTCCCTATTGAAATAAAGCCGCCAACAGATTCTGGAGATTGTTTTATTAATTTAAACTGCTTTAGATAATTAGCAATCTCAACACCAGTTTTTGTTAGAGCTGCGGGGATTACACTAATGGCGTTATATTGTTCTTTTTCAAATTCATAAAGAGTAGAAAAAGGCCTTAGCTGAACCCCCATTACACCTTCTGCAAGAAAGACATCAAACGAAATTTCTTCACCACCTCTATCAACTAATACAGAGGCTGTATCGCCCTTTAATGTTGGTGTGTATTGCATAACATCTCCCGCATAACTCATATCTTCATTGTTAATTTTGAGGATTTTGTCACCAACCTCAGCGCCAGCTGATTGCATTACTGATGTTTCTGAAAAACCATCAATGATAAAAGGAATATTTGGTGTAAATAGTTTTGTTTTTGCCAACACTTGACTTTTTACCTCTTCCGTAAACGGAACATCTACCATAACACCACCCCTAGTAACGGTTACTAGTTTAGCATCATCTAATATTAGTCGCTCAATAACCTCAGGGTGAAGGGCCCCGCTTTCACTTGCAAACCGCTCTACCACCTTATTGTCAATGGAGTAAATCATATCTCCCTCTTGAAAACCTGCCGCTAAGGCTAAGGAGTCGCAATGAATACCATAGGTTGCTTTTTCACTTGGCAGATACTTCTCTCCCCAAATAACTAAACTGAATGAGTATATAACGAAAGCCAAAATGACATTTACAGTAACGCCACCAAGCATAATAATAAGTCGTTGCCAAGCTGGTTTTGAACGAAACTCCCAAGGCTGAGGCTCTTTCTTCATTTGATCAGTATCCATAGACTCATCAATCATTCCAGATATTTTAACATAGCCCCCAAGAGGAAGCCAACCTACACCATATTCAGTATCGCCAACTTTCTTTTTAAACAAAGAAAACCAAGGGTCAAAGAAAAGGTAAAATTTTTCTACTCGTGTTTTGAATAGTTTTGCGGGGATAAAGTGACCCAGCTCATGTAAAATTACAAGGATTGATAAACTCAAAAGAAGTTGACCTGCTTTTACTAGTATTTCCATTTATTTGATTAATTCATTAGCTAACATTCGACCTTGCTCATTTGTCGATACAAAATCATCGTACGTAGGAACGGCGACAAAAGTACTCTTTTCCATACAATTTTCAATGACATCCGACATTTCTAAAAATCCAATTTTATCTTTTAAGAAAGCCTCAACAACAACTTCGTTAGCAGCGTTCAGAACACAAGCCATATTTCCGCCTTTTGACATGGCTTTATAGGCTAAAGATAGGTTTCTAAAGGTTTCAACATCTGGTTTTTCAAAAGTTAAACTGGGGTATTCCATGAAATCGAAACGGGGGAAGTTTGATTTTATTCTTTGTGGGTAGCCAAGTGCATATTGAATAGGCAGCTTCATGTCTGGCAAGCCCATTTGTGCCTTCATAGAGCCATCTTCAAATTGTACAATTGAGTGAATAATAGATTGCGGGTGAACAATAACATCAATCTGTTCTTCCTTTAAGCCAAACAGCCATTTTGCTTCAATGACTTCAAGCCCTTTATTCATTAAACTGGCGGAGTCAATGGTTATTTTTGCACCCATATCCCAATTCGGATGTTTTAAGGCTTGTTGCTTACTTACACTAATGAGCTTATCTTTTTTCCACCCTCTAAAAGGACCGCCTGATGCGGTGAGGTATATTTTTTCAATAGGGTTGTGAAACTCACCCACTAAACACTGAAAAATAGCAGAATGCTCAGAGTCAACCGGATAAATATTTACTCCATTTTCTTTGGCAAGAGCTGTTATTAAAGAACCCGCAACAACTAAAGTTTCTTTATTTGCTAGCGCGATGCTCTTTTTAGCTTTAATTGCGTTAATGGTTGGCTTCAGGCCAGAATAACCCACTAATGCCGTAAGAACAACATCAATAGTGTCCATTTCAACAACCTGAGACAAGGATTCTACACCGGCATAAACCTTTATGTCTGATGAGCCTAAAGCGTCCTTTACCTCGTTATACTTATTCTCATTAGCAATTACTACTGCATTTGGCTTGTGTTTTAAAGCTTGTTGGATGAGTAGTTCACTGTTGGAGTTAGCAGTAAGAACTTCAACCTCAAACAAATCTTTGTTAGCCTCGATTACATCTAGCGCTTGAGTTCCAATCGAGCCAGTAGAGCCTAAGATTGCAACATGTTTTTTTGTTTTATCCATTTTTAAAATCGGTTAAGCCGTCTGCAAGTTTACGATTATTTGATAAACGAGGGGGCTTGTTTTGACCACCTAATTTTCCAATTGACTTCATGTAGTTGTAAAACCCACCATCATTTACTTTGTTTATGAGTAAGGGCCTCAAGACATTACCGCGGATTAAGTCGTCATAGTAGCTGTTTTGTGAGCACATAAAATCATTAAGATTTTTACTAAAACTCTCCATATCTTTAGGTTCTGATTTAAACTCTATAAACCACTCATGATAAGGTAAGCCCTCTACAGGATTTACTTGAGGGGCAACATGAAACTCATTTATTATTGCTTCAGGGTGCATTTCTAATGTTTGCTGAACAGCTTTCTCAACCTCTTTTCCTATAACATGCTCACCAAAAGCTGAGGTAAAGTGTTTGATGCGCCCACTTACAACAATTCTGTATGGCTTTGTAGAAACAAATCGTACTGTATCACCAATATTATAACCCCAAAGACCTGCGTTCGTGTTTAATATTACAACATAGTCTTTTTCGAGCTCAACATCTTTAAGAGAAATTCGTTTTCTATTATCTTCAAAAAATTGACTTGACTCTATAAATTCAAAAAAGATACCATGATTAACACATAAAAGTAAACCCTCTTCTTTTTGACTATCCTGATAAGCTATAAACCCTTCAGAGGATGGGTATGTTTCAACGCTCGGCAGTTGTTTACCAACCAACTCTAAGAATTTGCTTTTATAGGGTTCGAAATTAACGCCGCCAAACACAAACAAAGAAAATTTAGGAAAGACCTCAGAAATAGTTTTGCCAGTTTTTTTGTGAATCCTTTCGAAATACATTTGAACCCAGGGCGGGATACCACTAATTAAACTCATTGGCTGTTCAATAGTTTCATCTACAATTGCGTCTATTTTTTTCTCCCAATCTTCAATACAATTGGTTTTAAAGGATGGAAGGTTGTTGAGTTTTAAATACCAAGGCATGTGGTGAGCCACAATTCCTGACAATCTTCCCGTTGGAATTCCTTTGATGTAATCTAACTGTGGACTACCTTGAATAAATATCGTTTTACCCTCTAAAAAAGAGGTGTCTTTAGTCTCGCTTATATAACTCAATAAAGCTTCCTTTGCCCCCTTTAAGTGATAAGGCATAGAAGAGTTAGAAATAGGAATATATTTTGTTCCAGAGGTTGTTCCAGAGGTTTTTGTAAAATAAAGAGGCTTACCCTTCCACAATATATTTTTTTCTCCCTTAAGCACCCTGTTTATATACGGTTTTAGCGTTTCATAATCTCTAATTGGCACACTATTTTTAAAATCGTCGTAAGTCGTTATTTTTTCAAAAGAATGGTCTTTTCCAAATTGGGTGTTTTTGGCGGAGTTTATTAGCTCGCGGAGCAGTTTTTCTTGATTCTTTATAGGCCTATCAATCCACTTTTTATTTTTTTTACGCACCCAATTTGCATAAGGAAGACTTAAAAAAGAAAGTAAACTCATAAAGTTAAAAAAGGATGTAGTTTTCAGGGTTTACAGCCTGATTATTGTGCCACAATTCAAAGTGAAGATGTGGACCGCTTGACCATTTGCCCGAGTTTCCAATAATGGCTATTGACTCGCCAACAGTGACCGTTTCCCCTTGTTGTTTTAATAACGCCGAATTGTGTTTGTAAATAGAAACGAAATTATTGACGTGTTGAATAGCAATGACGTTTCCAGTCTCTGAAGTCCAAGAGGAAAAAACAACTATTCCACCCAAAGTACTTTTTATTAATTCATTTTCTTTTGATACAACATCAACACCGTAATGTTTTTCATCAGCGTTAAAAGACTGTGTTACTAGTCCGTCAACAGGCTTAAAAAACAAAAGCTTTTCAAGCGTTAAGTTATCAGAGCTTTCAGAACTGAAGAAATTAAAGCGGTCTTCGGACTCTATACGCTCTCTCAACATGGAATCCTCATAAACACGCTCTACTGCACCGTCGTTTTGAACGCTTATATTTTCTGGAACATAAAAATTAGTTGTGTCAACAGGCACCCCCTCAATTATATTTCTGATGTTTTGTAAGTAGCGTTCTCTACTGTCCAGTTTTATTTTTAAGGAGTCTGAAAGCTGATTTAGATTCACCATTTGACGCCTAATATTTGTACTGGTATATCCAGGAATATACTCTCGTAAGGGGGTAAACGCAATTATTAAGGTTGTGCCACCAATTAGCAATGTTAAAGATACACAAGTCAATAAAAAAACATTTAGCCTTGACATATTAAATGCTAAACGCTCCTCAAAGGTTTCACTGTTTAAAACAACGAAACGATATTTAAAGCGCCACTTTTTCCAAAACGATTGTTTTTTATTTCCGTCTGACATAATCGCTGCAAATATCCTAAATTTTTAACTTACATCACTTAAATACTATTATTCAGAAAATTAAAATAATTTTGCCGATTGAAAGTTATTGCAATAATGTATAGCAAAGGTGTTAATTCTGTTCGTTTAAGTGTGCTAGTGTTTTTACTAGTTCTTTTGGGCTCGTGCAAAACCACCAAAAACACCTTCCTCAATAGAAACTTTCACAATACTACAACGAGATACAACTGGTATTTTAACGCTAACGAAAGCTACAAATCGGGGGTTAAAAAACTGCAAGGGCAAAGCAAGGATGACTTCAATCAACTACTAAGTGTATACCCATTAGGCACTAAAAAAGAAGCCCAAAGCGTATCACCACAGATGGATAAGGCACTAAAAAAGTGTGCCACAGCCATTAATAAGCACTCCATGCTAATAAAGGGAAAAGAATATAACCGTTGGATTGACAATTCCTATCTGCTTATCGGAAAGTCATACTTCTACAAGCAAGAATACATTAAAGCGGTTGAAGCCTTTCGCTTAGTAAGTCGTCAATTTCTAGGTGACATTACTTCTTATGAAGCTTTTATTTGGTTGATTAACACCTATGTTGAAATGAACGACTTCAGCTCGGCAGATTTGGTTATTGAAAATGTTTTAATGGACGAAACATTCCCCCAAGACCTTAACCAACAACTATCATTAGCCCTTGCCAATTATCATATTGCTATTGAAGATTATGACCTTGCTATTGAAGAGCTGAACGCTGCCGTGTCTTTAACCAAAAAGAAAAGAGAAAAATCAAGGTACTTATTCATCTTAGCCCAACTGTATTCTATGCAGGATAATTTTGCTTTGGCAACCGACTATTTTACTAAAGTTATTCGTACTAGCCCTGACTATGAAATGGTCTTTAACGCAAAAATTAATAGAGCACGTTCTTTCGATACATCTACAGGCGGTTCGGATGTTATTATTGCCGAACTTCAAAAAATGCTTAAGGATGATAAAAACAAAGAGTTTTTAGATGTTATTTACTTTGGTTTAGCAGAGCTTAGCAATCGACAAAATAAAATTAAGGAAGCTATTCCGCTTTACGAACTGTCAGTTTCTACTAGCGTAAAAAACGACGCCCAAAAAGCCCTATCTAGTGTAATTTTGGCAGACATTTATTACGACAAACAAAACTACCGACCGGCACAAGCTTACTACGACACCGCCGTAGCCTTTATGAATTCACAAAACCAGAGGTTCAAAAATGCTCAACAAAAACAACTTACACTGACTGAGCTTATTTCAAACCTAGACATTATAGAAAATCAAGATAGCTTGCGGCGTGTAGCTCTTATGCCAGAAAAAGAGAGAACCGCCTTTATTGATGATTTGATTAGAAAAATTGAGGAAGAGGAGCGAAAAGAGAAAGAGCTGGAAAACCAAAGACGCTCTGAGAATAACTTTTTTACCGATCGCACACAATCTCAAAACAAGTTTAACGTCAATCAAAATCGAGGCGGAGGGTGGTATTTTGACAACCCTAACACACTAAGCTTTGGCTTTTCTGAATTCAAAAGAAAGTGGGGAAAAAGAAAGTTAGAAGACAATTGGAGACGCTCAAACAAGAAAACACTTAGTGTAGAAGAGGCCCTAGCAGATACCATAGATGCAGATGTTTTTGACCCAAAAAACAGGGATTCATACATGAAAAACCTGCCGCTTACCATAGACGCCATAAAAACCTCAAACAACATGATTGTTGAGGCGTATTTTGATGCTGGAGTTATCTATAAAGAACAACTTGAAGATGTTCCTCAAGCTATTAAAACCTTTGAAACACTAAACGACAGGTTTCCGTTTAGTGAAAACAGGGTAATGGTCTTGTATTTTTTACATCGTCTACACGATGAAAAAGGAAATATTGATTTTGCTGATGACTATAAAGATCAGCTGATTAAAGAATTTCCAAACAGCGATTACGCAAAGCTAGTTATGGACCCTTCTTATATGCAAGAGCTATCGGAAGCAAACTCTAGCCTTCAATCTCAATATGAGCAGGCTTTTACGCTTTACAACCGTTCAAAATATAAAGAGTGTGCAGCAATTTGTAAACGCGTCAACACAAAGAACCCAAACAATTTACTGTATCCAAATTTTGATTTTTTGAGTACTCAAGCAAACGCTCATAAGTCTAATAAAAATACCTATATGGCGAATTTGGAACAGATCATCCAAAAGTACCCAAAACACAGTGTTGCAGAATCTGCAAAACAAATACTATCCTTGCTCAAAATGGAGGCTGATTCAGAAGAGGCCTCATCCTTTGAAGGAGACAGTCCATATGTTGTAAAGCCAGATGCGGCTCACTACTTCATTTTACTTTTCAACGACTACGACCTTGAGTTAAGCATTGCTAAATCTACACTTTCGGACTACCACTCAGAGTATTACAGGTTAGCCCGCTTAAATATCAGTAGCTTACTATTTAAAGAGCACACACACCTCATAACAATTAGAGAGTTTGGCAATCAAGCTAAAGCAATGGAATATTATCAAGCCTTTCAGAGTGGTGATGTTCGCGGGGTGTTTGGGGGTGATTACACAGCGTTTGTAATTGCAGGACCAAACTTTCCCTATTTCTTCAAGAATAAAGATGTAGAGGGGTATAATAAAATGTTCAAGGAGAATTATAAAAACTAATCCAGATTAGTTTTTATATATTTGTTGGACCAAAAACGAATTCAAATGTTTTCAAATAATAAAGATAAAAGCATGGCAAAACAATTAGACAACACAGGAGTAGTTAACTTAATCGGAGTCGGAACAACTATTGACGGAGAAGTTACATCTTCTGGCGACATTAGAGTTGACGGCAGATTATCAGGCTCAATTAACACCAAAGGAAAGGTAGTTATAGGTTCAACAGGTATTGTTGAGGGCAATGTTATCGCATCAAATGCGGACATTTCTGGTGAGTTAAAAGGAGCTATCTCTGTTGCTGAATTATTGTCTCTTAAATCAACAGCTAAATTGGATGGCGATATTGTGACTAACAAATTAGCCATAGAGCCAGGAGCAGCCTTCACGGGTTCTTGTAGCATGGGTGCAGTTATAAAAGATATTAGCCATGCCGGAAAACAAGAAAAACAAGAGAAAACAGCCTAATCGACTTCTCACCCTTACAATGGTTGCAACCCAAATGGGTGTCACCATTTTTTTAGGAGCCTCACTCGGTAAATATTTAGACGAAAGGTATTCTACACCAAAGCCGTGGTTTACCATATCTCTAACCTTATTTTCTTTATTGGTTTCATTATATTCAGTACTCAAGCAAGTCAACAAATTAAACGATGACGAGCATTAAGTTTATTCTTAATTTTAGCTGGAAATTAGTGGCGGCACTGCTTATTACGCTTGCCACACAGATTTTGATATACAATCAATTAGAGCTTATTATCAGCTTTAACGCTCTTTTGTTTTCAAATATTTTTAACTTTTTCATGGCTTTGCTTGCCGTATTTTTGATATACAAGCTACGCTATACTCACACTCAAAGTTTAGGCTATATATTTTTACTTTCGACCCTATTTAAGTTTCTGGGGTTTTATTTATTTCTTTCGCCGATATTGAATGAATTTTATTCAGAAGCTAATCGCTTCAGCGGCTTTATGTTGTTTTTCACCTCATACGTAACGGCTTTAATAGTCGAAATTCGATGTTTAATAAAGCTTTTAAACGAGCTTTAAACCTGAGAAATTACCCCTCAAAAAAAAGACGAAAATTATTTGTCAATTTTATTTTTAGAATAAACATTAATATTTAGTTTTGCAGCGAACTCTATAACAGCAATTTGTTGCGTACAATGAGAAGAAAATTTAGTTTATTAGCCTTACTGTTTACACTCTTTATTGGAAGTGTAGCATATGCTCACGATAATCACTCTCATGCAGGCGAGCACCCTGAGGCTCACGCCGAAAAAGACACTCCGGAAAAAGTAAAAGGATTTATTAAACACCACTTAAAAGACGCCCATTATTTTGAGCTCTTTCACGGTGTTAAAATGCCCTTACCAATTATCATTTGGGATGAAGGGCTTAAGGTGTTTTCATCTGGTGACTTTAAGAAGGAAGAAGTAAAAGAAGTTCGTGCTGCAGATTCAACAATAACCTTCCAAAAAATTGGAATCAACGATACTGTTGCTAAAGATGCTAAAGACTACCTGTATGAATCCCAAACCTCAGGATATTCTATTTTTCACGGCAAAATTATAGCGGCTAAGCATGCCGACATTCAACTCAAGCTTAACAAAGAAGGCAAGAAAAAGTTAGTCAGTCATTCAGCATTACTTGATTTTTCTATCACAAAAACAGTCTTAATGACCTTTATAATTTGTGTGTTGCTATTCTTGGCATTTAGAGGCCTGTCAAGCTCATACAGAAAGGGACCAATCCCAAGTGGTTTTGGCAGATTACTAGAGCCTTTGGTTTTATTCATTAGAGACGACATTGCTATTCCTAACATTGGAGAAAAGCACTACAAAAAATACATGAGTTATTTACTAACTGTATTCTTCTTTATATGGTTTGTAAACCTAGCAGGAATGACCCCCTTAGGAATTAACATAACAGGAAACATAGCCATAACGCTTTCATTGGCACTGATTACCTACCTGATCACACAATTTACAGCTAATAAGAGCTATTGGGGACACATTTTTTGGATGCCAGGTGTGCCTGTGCCCATGAAATTTGTTCTTATGCCAATAGAACTCTTAGGAACTATTATTAAGCCTTTCTCACTTATGATTCGTTTGTACGCTAATATTACAGCGGGTCACGTGGTATTGATGTCGCTCATTGGCTTAGTATTTTTTGCTTCTAATCTATTTTCATTTGGAGCATTTTTTGGACTAACATTATTCTTAGGAGTAATTGAATTGCTTGTAGCGTTTCTGCAGGCTTATATATTTACGATGCTAACTGCTTTATATTTTGGAGCGGCAGTAGAAGAGCATCACGACGAACATTAATGTATTAACTAATTATTAACTTTAAATCTTTTTATTATGACTATTCCAAATATTGTAGGCGCAGGATTAATTGTAATCGGAGCAGGTTTAGGTATTGGTAAAATCGGTGGCTCTGCCATGGATGCTATTGCTAGACAACCTGAAGCGACTTCAAAAATCCAAACAGCGATGATTATTGCTGCTGCACTTATTGAAGGTATTGGATTTGCTGCATTATTTGCTGCATAATTTATATAATCAAATCAAAACTGTAAGGGTTGCTTACAGTTTTGATTTTTAGCATTTTAAAAAGAAAAATAAAGATATAATATGAACTTATTTAACGACTTTTCATTAGGCTTGTTTGTTTGGCAGACCGTTTTGTTTTTAGCCTTATTGTTTTTGCTAAGAAAATATGCTTGGAAGCCAATTCTTACTGCAGTAGAAGAGAGAGAAGAAGGTATTAAAAGCGCTTTGGATGCGGCTGACAATGCTAAGAAAGAAATGGAAGCCCTTAATGCTGACAACGAAAAAATTCTACGTGAAGCAAAAGCAGAAAGAGATTCTATTTTAAAAGAAGCAAGAGAACTAAAAGACGGCATTATTGCTGAGGCTAAAACACAAGCGACTGAAGAGGCTGATAAGGTTATGGCATCTGCAAGAGAGCAAATTAACAATGAGAAAATGGCAGCTATAACTGAGCTAAAAAACCAAGTAGCCTCATTATCTGTCGATATTGCTGAAAAAATATTGAAGTCCGAATTAAAAGACGACAATAAGCAAAAAGAAATGGTTAACAGTGCTTTAGAAGAAGCCAGTATAGACTAAGATGAAAAACACTAGAGCAACATACAGATATGCCAAATCGCTATTAGAATTAGCTAAAGAGCAAGGTACGTTAGAGGTATGCAAAACCGATATGGAAACCGTTGTTTCTATTTGTAAAGACTCTAGAGAACTGATGCTTTTATTGAAAAGCCCAGTTGTAAAAACGGATAAAAAACAAGCCATTTTTTCTGAAATTTTTGGCTCTTGCTCTTCTTTAACAATGAGCTTTATTCATTTGATTACACAAAAGAAGAGAGAAGCGCTTTTATCTGACATAGCAGAACGCTTTCTGTTAGTATACAAAGAAAGTCTAGGTATTGGAACAGCAGTGCTTACAACAGCTACATCCATTGATGAGGACACACGACAAAACGTTCTTGACTTTATTAAAAAGCAAGGCATCAATCAAGTGGATTTAACTGAAAAAATAGATGAAAGCCTTATAGGAGGAGCAGTTCTTCGGCTTGGCGACAAACAACTCGACGCAAGTATAGCGCGTCAGATTAAAGACTTAAAACAATCGTTTAATAAAAACCTTTACATAAAGGACTTCTAAATTAATAAACATGGCAGAAGTAAAACCAGCTGAGGTATCAGCAATTTTAAGACAACAACTTTCAGGTTTCAAATCGGAATCGGACTTACAAGAAGTAGGTACAGTTTTGCAAGTGGGTGATGGTATCGCTCGTATTTACGGACTTACCAACGTACAATCTGGTGAGCTTATAGAATTTGAAAGCGGACTGCAAGGTATCGTTCTTAACCTAGAAGAAGATAATATTGGTGCCGTACTATTAGGACCTTCAAAAGGTATTAAAGAAGGAGATGTTGTTAAAAGAACAAACCGTATTGCCTCTATTAATGTAGGAGAAGGCATGTTGGGTAGAGTGGTTGACACACTAGGAAACCCAATAGATGGTAAAGGACCCATTCAGGGCGAAACCTTTGAAATGCCAATCGAAAGAAAAGCACCAGGTGTAATTTACCGTCAGCCAGTAAACGAGCCACTACAAACAGGTATTAAGGCAATTGATGCTATGATTCCTGTAGGAAGAGGGCAAAGAGAACTTATTATTGGTGACCGTCAAACAGGTAAAACAGCTGTGGCGATTGACACTATCATCAATCAGAAAGAATTTTACGATAAAGGCGAGCCTGTATTCTGTATCTACGTTGCTGTAGGCCAAAAAGGATCAACTGTAGCCTCTATCGCTAAAACATTAGAAGATGCAGGTGCATTAGCCTATACGGTTATTGTAGCATCAAACGCTTCTGATCCAGCACCGATGCAGTTCTACGCACCATTGGCGGGAGCAGCTATTGGCGAATACTTTAGAGATACTGGTAGACCAGCACTTATCGTATTTGATGATTTATCAAAACAAGCGGTAGCTTACCGTGAGGTATCCTTATTATTAAGAAGACCTCCAGGTCGTGAGGCATACCCAGGGGATGTATTCTACCTTCACTCAAGACTTCTTGAAAGAGCAGCAAAAGTGATTAACGACGATGCCATTGCATCTCAGATGAACGATTTGCCAGAGTCTTTGAAAGGAAAGGTAAAAGGTGGTGGCTCACTAACAGCATTGCCAATTATTGAAACACAAGCAGGTGACGTTTCGGCTTATATTCCAACTAACGTAATTTCTATTACTGACGGACAGATTTTCCTTGATGGTGACTTGTTCAACTCAGGTGTACGTCCAGCGATTAACGTAGGTATCTCGGTATCTCGTGTAGGAGGTTCAGCACAGATTAAATCAATGAAAAAGATTTCTGGTACATTAAAGCTTGACCAAGCACAGTACCGTGAGCTTGAGGCTTTTGCTAAGTTTGGTTCTGACCTTGATGCAGCCACTACAGCTGTAATTGATAAAGGACAGCGTAATGTTGAAATTCTTAAACAAGGTCAGTACTCTCCTCTTAGAGTAGAAGAGCAAGCGGCTATTATTTTCTGTGGTACAAACGGACTATTAATGGATGTTCCTACCAATAAGATTAAAGAATTTGAACAAGAGTTTATCGCTTACTTACACACTAAACACCAAGATACTCTTGATGCTTTAGCAGCCGGTAAATTAAACGATGATATTACGGATACATTACGTTCTGTATGTGCAGACTTATCTAAAAAATACGCAGCATAAAGGATGGCTAACTTAAAAGAAATACGGGCAAGAATCACCTCGGTAGGTTCTACTATGCAAATTACTAGTGCCATGAAAATGGTATCGGCAGCTAAACTCAAAAGAGCACAAGATGCCATTACTCAAATGCGTCCGTATGCCAATAAGTTGCGTGAATTATTAGTAAACCTGAGTTCTACATTAGAGTCTTCTGATGGCGGCGCCTATTCTGATGCCAGACCAGTAAAAAAGCAATTAGTAGTTGCCATTACCTCTAACAGAGGGCTATGTGGCGCCTTCAACAACAACGTTATAAAGCAAGCCAAAGTACTAGCTGCTGAGTGTGATAATACAACATTTCTTACCATCGGTAAAAAAGCCTCTGAACACTTTACTAAAAATGGTTTTGATGTTGTTTCTACTCACGATGACTTATACACCGACCTATCTTTTGCCAATACTTCGGCAATAGCTC
>Ga0208972_1000271_pt1 | contig 20838 bp, 20 predicted proteins | sample AOAMet_48_BLW_10_2_FD_188232 | JGI IMG/M metagenome (GOLD analysis project Ga0208972, IMG submission 188232) | Ammonia-oxidizing marine microbial communities from Monterey Bay, California, USA - CAN11_48_BLW_10 (SPAdes) | ecosystem: Environmental > Aquatic > Marine > Intertidal zone | place...
GGTCATGCGGTCGGTCATAAAAAGCGCAATAAACAAGTCGGTGCGGTACTGGGTTCTGTATTGGGCGCAACCGTGGGTAATGCGATGGCAAAGAATCGTCACGGTCAGACGCGATATCAAGACCGCGAGGTCTGTGAGACACATCACACGGCTCGGATTGAGGAGCGGTTGCTCGGTTACGATGTCGCCTATGAGTATAATGGCCAGGTTTATAACGTTCGCATGGGCTCAGATCCCGGCGCGCAGGTGCGGTTGAGAGTGTCGCACACGCCGATAGGTTAAGCTTGAGCACGGCCGTAAAAGGATGGTGTTTTGAAAGGATCGATCAAGTGGGTTGTGATGGTGAGTCTGCTGACCTGGGGCTCAGGACTGGATGCTGCACCGAAGCCGGGTGAACGCCCTCGCAACTCGGGCAAGCCGATCAGCAGCTTGCCAGCGCTTAAAAGTTACAGTTCTGGGGTTCGCGCTCGGGGCCCGGCGATTGATAATCAGTCTGCGGCGCGCCGGGTCAAAGAGCGATTTCAGGACCGGCGAATTTTGGGCATTAAACTGATCCAGCGCCGAAACAAAACACTCTATCGGGTTAAGACCTTGTCGGATGAGGGTGTGGTGGCGTTTGTGAACGTCGACGCAGAATCCGGCGCACTAACGCAATAGGAGGCCGCTATGGTGCAACGGGTCCTGCTGGCTGAAGACGATGATTCGCTGCGAGGTCAACTCATTGACCTACTAACCGCGCGGCAGTTTGTGGTTGAGAGCTTTGGGGATGGCGCGGCGGCCCTCGATTTTGGCTTGAATCAAAGCTTTGATCTCGCGGTGATCGATCTGGGTCTGCCAAAGCTCCCCGGCTTAGATCTCGTGAAAACGCTGCGAGCCTCGGGCCTAGACCAACCGATTTTGATTTTAACCGCAAGAGGCGACTGGCACGACAAAGTCGAGGGTCTCGAAGCCGGCGCCGATGATTATCTGGTAAAACCCTTTCATATTGAAGAGCTCGTGGCGCGCCTTGGCGCGCTCTCGCGGCGAGCAGATGGTGCGCTGCAGACCTCGTTATCGCTGGGGCCCTTAACCGTTGATGTGAAGGCGAAATCAGTTTATGTGGGGGACGTCGCCTTGTCGCTCACCGCCTATGAGTACGGATTGTTGACGTTGTTTCTCAGGCGGCCAAGTCAAATCGTTTCTAAAAACGAATTATCCGATCACCTCTACCAAGAAGACTTGGACCGAGATAGTAATGTTATCGAGGTTTTTGTGGGTCGGCTCAGGCGAAAACTGGCGGCTGAAACCAGCGAATTGCAGATCGAAACCCACCGCGGGCAAGGCTACCGCCTCATGCAGCATTGCGTCAGTTGACCGGTTTAATGGGGTCTTTACGAGGACGCTTGATGATTTCGGCAACCGTCTTGCTGATTGCCTTTCTGGGCACCATGGGACTCGTGCTTGAAAATGCGTTTCGGAGCAGTGCCCTGGCGGCACTGAATGGACGCTTGCTGCAACAGGTTTACGGCCTGTTGTCGGTCACAGAAGACAACAACATGACAGTGTTGCTGCCGCCGGCCTTAACGGATCCCTTAATGAATCAGCTTGGATCGGGTCGCTTTGGTCTTGTGCTGGATGACCGGGGGGCGCTGGTTTGGCGTAGCCAGTCCGCAATGGATCAAGCCTTGCCGTCTGAATTGGTGACAGCCCTCGGCGAGACCGTGGCGACCGGCGTTCCGCGCGCCGGGCTGATCTCCGACGGGTCTGGCGATCTACAATATTTGGCCTATCGAGTACAGTGGCTCGGGGAGCGTCATACGGGGTTTTATGATTATGTTGTGATGGAGCAGAGCGCTTTGCTTGAGGCTGAGGTCGAAGGTTTCCGAGCCAGGCTATGGGGTTGGCTTGCGGGCATTATTGGTCTGCTGATGACGCTACAGTTTGTCGTGATGCGCTGGGGCTTGAAACCGCTTGTGGTCTTCACTCGGGATATTGAAGCCATGACCGAGGGCGACCAACGGGCGTTGTCCGGGCCTTATGTCCAGGAGCTTGCGCCACTGGCGCAAACGTTAAATCGTTTAGTGGATCATGAGCGCCAACAAGGTGCGCGGTATCGGACGACGCTTGCGAACTTAGCGCACAGCTTAAAGACCCCCTTGTCGATTATCCGCAACGCGCTGATGATGGCGCCGCCGATGGGGCGGGCCGAAGATCATCGGGCTGAGATCGAAATTCAGATTACTCAGATGGATGAACTGATCGCCTATCAGCTTGAGCGGGCGGTGATTGCGAGTACGCACCAGGCGAAAGATCAGCTCCAGGCAAGGGTCGTGCTGGATCGTTTGAACGGCGCGATGCAGAAAGTTTATCGAGATAAGGTTGTGCAAGCAGAGGTGCATGGTGAGCGCCTTGCGTTGCGCGCGAGCGAGCGCGATATTCAAGAAGCCTGGGGGAATTTGATCGACAACGCCTATAAGTATTGTGCGGGCTCGATTCAAATCACAGTGTCAAAAATCGAGCAGGGGATTCTGCTTCGGGTTGAAGACGATGGACCGGGCATTGCGGACGCGTCCCATGAAGCGGTGCTACAACGCGGCGCGCGGCTCGACACGCGGGCCCCGGGCCAAGGCATTGGGCTGGCAGTGGTGAGCGAAATCGCCAGCCGTTACGACGGTGCCCTCTCCATCAGTCGTAGCAAGTTGGGTGGCGCGTGTTTTGACTTGGTGCTAAAACTATAAGGCGCTAACACGCGCAGGCGTCGGGCTAGGCGTTATGGCTACCATCGCATAAGGGCGATTTCGCCGTTTTTTTGCAACCGCAGAAATAGACTTTCTTGCTTTCTGTTGCGGTAAATTTCTCAGGCAAAATACTGGTGCCTTGGTGCGAGCCATCGCAAAACGGCTGTTGACCGCTTTTACCGCAGGCACACCAGAAATAGGACTTACCGGTTTCGACTTCGATCGGGTAGGGGGCGTTTTGTGCAACAACGGGCTGATCCATGGTTTTTTCCTATTGGTGAATAGATGTCATCGTACCTTGATGATTTCCGTGTTCACAAGCGATAATGATGGCTTCGCGCAGAGTCTGTGATCAGGGTCGTATAGAAGCTGGTGTTTCAGTGCGAATCATAAATGGAGAGCAATATGGATTTTTCTTTTTCCGATGAGCAAAACATGCTCGAGGACAGCGTACAGCGTTTTATTCAAAATAATTATGGCTTCGACGCCCGTCAGAAAATTGCTGAGGGTGATGAAGGCTTTAGTCGAGGGCTTTGGGCGCAGTTCGCCGATATGGGTTGGTTGGGCTTACCGTTTTCAGAGGAAGATGGCGGTTTTGGCGGCACAGCGGTTGAAACCATGATCTTGTTGGAAGCCTTTGGCAAGGGGCTGGTGGTTGAACCTTATATCTCAGCGGTTTTACAGTCCGGTATGATCATCGCAAAAGGAGGCACGTCCGAGCAAAAGCAAGCTTGGCTAGAGCCTTTGATTGCCGGCACATCATTACCTGCGGTGGCGTATATAGAGCCCCAAGCACGGTTCAACGTGAATGACGTTAAAACCACGGCCACCGCGCACGCAGATGGTTATTCGATCAATGGTTTTAAAGGCGTCGTCCTGGGTGGGCCGTTTGCGGATCTTTTGATTGTTCCTGCGCGGACGTCAGGCAGTCAGACTGATGCCGAGGGGATCACCTTATTTATGATCGATGCGAAGGCGGATGGGGTGAGTCGTCGCGATTATCCAACCATTGATGGGTTTAGAGCATCCGAGATTACCTTAACCCAAGTGTCTGTTACGAAAGATGCAGTCTTGGGTTCCGTGGATCAGGGGCTTGCGCTGCTCCAGTACGGGCTTGATCAAGGCATGATGGGTGCGGCGGCCGAGGCGGTTGGCGCGATGGAAGTGTTGTACAAGAGCACGGTGGAATACTGCAAGACCCGAGAGCAGTTTGGGCAACCCATTGGTAAATTCCAGGTTCTGCAACATCGAATGGTCGATATGTTCATCGAACACGAGCAAACCAAGTCCTTGGCGTTTATGGCGGCGATGAAGCTTGCAGAAGGGTATAACGACGCATCCCGCAAGGCGCTCTCAGCGTTGAAGGTGCAGGTGGGCAAGGGTGGCACAATGGTGGGTCAGCAAGCGGTTCAACTTCATGGTGGGATGGGTATGACCAATGAATTGAACATTGGCCACTATTTCAAGCGACTCACAGCCATAGAAACACTCTATGGCAATACCGACTTTCATTTGAAGCGTTACGCGTCACTGTAAACGCCGCGCACCAAGGAGACCGTGATGGCAGATGCCCCCGATTGGTTTTGGGAAGCAGTTGATCAAACCCCAGAAGACGGCTACATCAGTGTTGACGAGGTCGAGTTGCATTACCTGCAATGGGGTCATGTTGACGCGCCTGGCCTCATGCTGGTTCATGGTCATAATGCCCATGCTCATTGGTGGGATTTTATTGCGCCGAGTTTCGCAAGCCGCTACCACGTTGTGGCGCCTGACCTCAGTGGTATGGGAGATAGCGATCATCGAGACGAATACTCGGCCGACTTGTATGCCGAAGAGCTGTGTCAGGTCGCTGATGCCGCGGGGTTAAGTACCAACACGATTGTGGTGGCGCACAGCTTCGGTGGTTTAATGGCGATCCGGGCGCTGGCGCGGTTTAAGGATCGGTTCAAAGGCTTGATCCTGCTGGATTCGGGGGTGAAGCATCCCGATGACGAAAGCCCGAAAGGCCCAGAGCGTTGGACCAAACCCAAGGTGTATCCGGATCTGGAAGTCGCCCGCTCACGATTTCGGCTTCAACCGCCTCAAACCTGCGAGCATGAATTCCTGGTTAACCACATCGCGCGGCATTCTATTGATGCGATCGATGATGGGTTTGTGTGGAAGTTTGATGATGAGCTCAATAGCCGAATGAAGATTACGGGTGACTTTGAAGCCGACTTTGCCGGCCTGCAGTGCCCGATTACGCTGATTTATGGCGAGCATTCAGCTTCTTTCTCGGCCAAAAGTGCTGAGCATATGCGCGCACTGAACCCGAATTTGAAGGTCGAGGTCTTAAAAGCGGCACAGCACCATTTGTTTTTAGATCAACCGATTGCGTTTATCGCGCAACTCAAGGACGCGTTGGCGCAGTTTTAAAGCGGTGTTGGTAAGAGCCCGTATTCCGGGGCGCCGATCCTTAAGCGCTGAATCTCATACGGTGTTCCTAAAGGCCCGTAGCCGAAAATTTTGTCAAAACCGGCAGGAATGAAGCGCTGAGAAGACTTCCCCGAGGCGCTGTGGTTGCGCGCCTAAGCCCTGCTAACGCGCGCGGCGAGCTATCCTTGATCTTAGTTATAATCTTTCTTTGATTGAGCAGGATGCCTCCTCAGCGTTCATTTCAGGTTCTGCGCCCGCGAACCCCAAATGATGCCTGACCGCCCAACTGTGTCATCGAGCGCGTTATTGACCGTACTGGTTTAAGGTTGCTTCGATCTTCTTTTTAGATGAGTTACCTAAGCCGAAACGCACGGCTCGCCGTCTTTGAATTGGGGTGCGCAAAGCGCTCGGCTCAATGTATAGGCGCGGGCACAGGGTTATCAAAGCGCCTGGGCAGTCAGGGGGTCCATTGCCCAATTTGGGCCGCGCAAAAAAAAGGCGCCGTTAAGCGCCTTTTTGATCAACATGCCCCTTTCATCAAGGGCTCATGGGTGGGGTATTAGCAGGCTTCAAACAAACCTGCCGCGCCCATACCGCCGCCAATACACATGCTGACGATACCGTACTTCTTATTACGACGCTTGAGTTCCCGAACGATGTGACCGGTTAAACGCGAGCCGGTCATGCCGAAGGGATGGCCAATTGAAATCGAACCACCGTTGACGTTGTAGATCGACGGATCAAAACCCAGCGTATCTCGGCTATACAGACACTGCGACGCGAAGGCTTCGTTCAGCTCGACCAGATCGATGTCTTCTGTGCGCAAACCGTTGGCTTTTAAAAGCTTTGGCACGGCAAAAACAGGACCAATGCCCATTTCGTCCGGCTCGCAACCTGCAACCGTCCAGCCTCTGAAATAAGCCAGTGGCTCAAGACCTAACTGCGCTGCGCGATCAGCGCTCATCACCAAGGTCATAGAAGCGCCATCTGATAACTGCGAAGAATTACCGGCGGTCACCGTGCCACCTTCTCGAAAAACAGGGCCTAGCTTGGCGAGCCCTTCGATGGTGGTTTCCGCGCGATTGCACTCGTCGCGATCACAAACGCCATCAACGACTTCGGTTTCTTTGGTTTCTTTATTGATGACTTTTTGCCACTTAACGTGCATGGGCACGATTTCGTCATCGAACAAGCCAGCTTGCTGGGCCGCGGCGGTTCGCATTTGGCTTTGGAGCGAAAATTCGTCTTGATATTCGCGAGATAGGTTATAACGGGTTGCCACAACTTCTGCGGTGTCGCCCATCGCCATGAAGATATCGGGCGCTTTTTCACGAATCGTGGGATGCAGTTCTGATTTACCAGGTGACTGCCGCGTGCCGGCTGAGATGGACTCAACGCCACCTGCGATCATGACTTCAGAGCAACCGCTGGCAATCTGATTGGCGGCGAACGCAATGGAGTTTAAGCCAGAAGAGCAGGCCCTAGAAATTGTGCTGCCTGCAACGGTGACCGGCAATTGTGACAAGATAACAGCGAGTCGTGCGATGTTGCCGCCTTGCTCACCCGTTTGGCTTGCAGCACCAACGATGACATCCTCGACTTCTGCAGGATCAAGCTGAGCGTTGCGCGCCAGTAGCGCGTCAATACAATGCGCAACCATGTCGTCAGGCCGAGTCAGGTTAAAGGTTCCACGAAAGGACTTTGCAAGGCCAGTGCGAACACTATCCACGATTACTACGTCACGCATAGGGCATCTCCATTAGTTTATGCTGCTAAAAAGGACGTTCATTGTGCCCTGAATACGAGGTTGTAGACAACCTAGGGCAAGGGCTCTTTCATCGGGTCATCAATTTCAATGATTGGGGCGCGCAGCCGGTAAGCGCACGGCCAAATGTGCGACGCTCTCTTTTAAGCCCCCCAGCCGGTTTCGGCTGAGCCAAAGCGCTTGATGTTCATCGATCAGGCTTGATTGAGACTGCTTTAGGCGGTTAAAGCGTATGCGCTGTTTGGCAGGCGATAGGATACCGGCGGTCGCGAGACGTTTCAGCTGGAGTTTTTCAAGGCCGTGCTGGCACAAAGCGGCGGCCTGCCTGAGTTCTCGCTGGACCAGCTCAAGACCTGGCGTCTTACTCGGCGTCATTTGCAAGGGTAGGGCTGTTAGCGCATCGAGCCAAACTTGCAGCTCAGCGTCGGTGATCGCGGCCAAGACGGACGGCTCGTGTTTCATGTTCCAGAATAATGCGCGATTGAAGACGGTGGCATTTCGAAGCTGGGTCGGAACCCGCTCTGAGAGGTGCCCGAGCTGAATCAGTGCACGAACGGTTGAGGACGCCTGATTGTCGAAGAAAATACGGTTTAGCCCATCAGTCAGGTTTAGGGCCGCACTACCTCGTTGATTCCAGCTGTTACAACCGCCAAGCAGAAAGCCTGGATAACTGAGGGGCAAATATTGATGATGGCCATGATCGCCCCAATCGGTGACCAGGTAACCTTCAGCGCCAAATTTTAAACCGGCGCTAGCGGCGCTTTTCAGATTCGTCGTCGCGTTGCCGAGCCTGCCAGCAATCGCATTCCAGCTAGCAGTACCCGGGCAAACATAAAATGGCAGCCTGGCTTTGGCGAGGTGTTCGCACTCGGTTTCAAAAGGATGGTCGTGCTCATAGCCCCAAATTAAGGCGGTGGCGTCCCGAGAGAGGGTTTTTAAGCAGGACGGATCTTTTAAAACGATGTCGCTCCAGAACATCGGCTGGCGATCAAACTTGCGCGCAAGCGTCTGAATCTTGGCGAGGAAGTCGACATAAACGGCTGTGGTGCCCTGGCGCGTGCATCGGGCTCGGCTGGCGCCATGGCCAAGTTCCCAAGGCTCATCGCCCCCGATATTGAAGCGGGCATCCTGAAATAAGGGCAGGTATTCCTCGTACAACCCTTTTAAAAACGTGAGGCTTGCCCGATTGGGCTTGAGGGTCGAGCCCCACGGGCTGCTTCGGCCGGTCAGAGGGTGAACAAATCCGTCAGGGCATTCCGCTAAGGGTTGGTAGGTGGGATGGCGCAACCAGCGTTCAAAGTGCCCGAAGGAATTGAGGTTTGGAACCAAATCGATAAAGCGGTCTTGGCAATACTGTTGAATCTCTAACAGATCTGTCGTCGTCAAGGGGGACGCGTGTTGCCATACCTGCGCGTGTTTGGCGAACGCGAAGGTGTGCTCGGTATACAGCTGGAGCTGATTGAATTTCAACTGCGCCAATTGGTCAATCAGACCTTCCAGGGTCTCAAGGGTTGGTACCTTACAACGACTGATGTCGAGCATGACACCGCGATGATCGAAGTCGGGTTGATCAACGATTTTCAAACACGCAATAGCGCCGCTGCGCCGCGCCGCTTGTTTTAAAATTTGAGCAAACGTCGCCAGTCCGCGAAACGCGCCGGCCTCCTCGGAGTATCGAAGCTTCGCGCCCACATTGGTAATCACCAGTTGATAGCCTTCTGGTCCCAAACCGCCTTTAGGCTGGATGTTTAAAAGACATTGGCTTTCGAGGGGCTGGCCATAGCTTACGCCAATACCGGGTCTGATCTGTGCGAGGCGGTTGGCGGCCTTTGCAATACGATGACCGAGGCTTGGGTTGAGCTGTACCCAGGCGCGGCCCGACAAGCGCAATTGACCGTCGGTTAAAGTGAGCTGCTTCGGTGGCGGGTACAGGTGCATGGGCTTGATCGTTGTAATTTAAAGTGATTAATACATAATCTTCGGTCCCACACCAGTCAGGGGGTTACCCATGCCGCACTATATTCTTGCCATTGACCAAGGCACCACCAGTTCTCGTGCCATGGTATTTGATGAGGACAGTCAGATTGTTGGGGTCGGCCAGGAGGAATTCTCACAATATTTTCCGGAAGATGGCTGGGTTGAGCACGATCCCGAGGAAATCTGGCAGTCGGTGCTCCAGGTGGTTGATCGCGCGCTCGGCAACGCGGATTTGCGCGCCGATCAGATTGGCGCCATTGGAATCACCAATCAACGCGAGACAACGGTTGTTTGGGACCGGGTAACCGGCGTGCCGGTGTATCCTGCGATCGTTTGGCAGGACCGCCGCACTCATGCGTTGTGCCAATCCCTCAAGGCGGCGGGTCATGAACCTGAGGTCCGCGAGAAAACCGGTTTATTACTGGATCCTTATTTTTCCGCAACCAAGGTACGCTGGATCTTAGACCATGTTACCGATGGCCAGGCGCGCGCAGAAGCGGGTGAGCTGTGTTTTGGGACCATAGATTCGTTTTTGCTTTGGCGATTAACCGCGGGGCAGGTGCATCGCACGGATGCAACGAATGCCGCCCGAACCCTCTTGTTCAATATTCTGACGCAGGATTGGGACGACGATATACTGGCCTTGTTGAATATTCCGCGCAGCATGCTGCCTGAAGTGCTCGATTGCAGTGCCCACTTTGGGGTGACGAGCATTCCTGAAATCGCGGCCGAGATTCCGATTGCCGGAATGGCTGGGGATCAGCAAGCCGCGCTAGTGGGACAGTGTTGTTTCAACATCGGCATGATGAAAAGCACCTATGGCACGGGCTGCTTTATGATCCTCAACACAGGGTCAGAGCCGGTTCGCTCTGAGCATCAACTGCTGACGACCGTTGCCTATCGGTTAAATGGCGTGGTTTGCTATGGGCTTGAAGGGTCCATCTTTATTGCCGGGGCATCGGTGCAGTGGCTTCGAGATGCGTTAAAAGTGATTGATCATGCCAGTGAGACCGAGGGGATTGCTGCGTCGAATCCGGATAGTCATGGCGTCTATGTGGTGCCGGCGTTTACTGGGCTCGGCGCGCCACATTGGGATGCCGAGGCCCGGGGCGGTATTTTTGGGCTCACGCGGGATGCCGGTGTGGCCGATATTGTGACCGCGACCTTGCAGTCGGTGAGTTATCAATCACAGGATCTGTTGAATGCGATGGCCAGTGATGGTGTCGCGCCCACAGTAGTGCGCGTGGATGGTGGCATGATTGAAAATGATTGGATGGCTCAAAATTTAGCCGATCAGTTGGGCATCGAGGTCCATCGACCGGCCGTTACCGAAACCACCGCACTGGGCGCGGCCTACCTTGCGGGTCTTGCCGTAGGGGTTTATCCCTCTTTGGATGGGTTGGCCGAGGGTTGGCAGCTGGCGCGCTGTTTCAAGCGAGAACTGCCCGCCGAAGCGGCGGCGCAGCGCTATGCAGGCTGGGTGGATGCTGTGGCTAGAGTTAAATCTGTTTGATCAAATCGCAGACGGTGCTGACGATTAGATCGGCTTCAGACTGATTAATAATCAAAGGTGGCAGCAATCGGATCACGGAATCTGCCGTCACATTGAGTAAAAGCTTGCGCTCAAAAGCTTGCTGAATCAGTTCTGTACAGGGCTTTGCGAGTTCCACTCCGATCATCAGGCCCATGCCGCGAATGTCGCGCACGCGATTATCGCCAGCCAAGTGGCTTCTAAATTGCGCTTGGATGTAGTCCCCCATCTCAGCAGCTTGCTGGATGAGATTTAAGCGCTCAAATTCGTCTAAAACGGCGTTTGCTGCGGCACAGGAAAGCGGATTGCCGCCAAAGGTTGAGCCATGATTACCGGGTTTAAATACCTCAGCGGCTGCGCCTCGGGCCAAGCACACGCCAATCGGCACGCCATTACCCAGGCCTTTTGCTGTGGTCACAAGATCCGGCAAGATACCGCTGTGTTGATAACAAAAATAGGCGCCGGTTCGGGCATTTCCCGACTGCACTTCGTCCACGATCAAAAGCCAGTCATTGGCGTCACAGAGCGCTCTCAGTTTTTGAAGATACGTCGGATCCGGCACTTGAATACCGCCTTCGCCTTGAATGGGCTCTATAAAAATGGCTGTGACTTGGTTGCTGGTCTCAGCGATTTTTTCAATGGCAGGAACATCGTTAAAGGGCACTCTTAAAAAGCCCGAAACTAAGGGCTCGAATCCTGCTTGCACTTTTCGGTTGCCGGTGGCCGTAAGGGTCGCCATGGTTCGACCATGAAAGGCAGATTCGGCAACAATGATGGTGGGGTCCGAGAAGCCTTTGTTATGACCATACAGACGCGCAATTTTTATGGCGCACTCACAGGCTTCGGCGCCAGAATTGCCGAAAAACATATTATCCATGCCGGAAATTGCCGAAAGGCGTTCGGCTAAGCGCTCTTGGCCCGGAATTCGATAGAGATTAGAAGTATGCAGCAGATTCTGGCTTTGATGCGTGAGTGCTTGAGCAACGGCCTCATTGGCATGACCGAGCGCGACAACACCAAGACCCGACAGGGCGTCAAGATAGCGCTCGCCATGGTGATCGATTAGCCAGGCACCCTCGCCCCGAACAAACTGAACATCGGTACGGCCATAGGTTGGCATAACAGCTGGGTTCATGAGACAGTCCTTATTTGGGTCGAGTCAATGCTGCCGTCGAGCAGCGGGCCGAAAGCCTTGGATCATAAACCAGTTTCGTTAACCACTAAAGCCGCGCTATGAGTGAATCTCTAAACCCGATTGAACTGGCTGTCTTTGTTGCGCGCTGTGCAGCGGTTTGTGATGAGATGGGGTTGATTCTTCGGTCTGCGGCCTTTTCGCCCAATATTAAAGACCGACTGGATTATTCCTGCGCGTTATTTGACGCGGATGGACGGATGTTTGCGCAAGCCGCGCATGTGCCCGTGCATTTGGGGAGCATGGCTTTTGCGATGCAGCAAGTCGTTGGGCTGCGGCAGTGGCAGGCCGGTGATGAGCTGATTTGGAATGACCCCTTCTTAGGCGGCACGCATTTGCCGGATGTCACCCTGGTCCGGCCTTTTTTTTCGGGATCACGCTTGCTGGGGTTCGTGGCCAATCGAGCCCATCATGCTCAAATTGGTGCGGCTACTCCGGGCTCAATGCCTCTGTCAAAGCATCTGGATGAAGAAGGTTTGGTGATTCCGCCGACCTTGTTGTTTGAAGGGGGCGAGGTTAACACCGCATTACGCGCGTCATTGCAAACTGCCCTGGGCGCCGGGACTGCCGCTGACCTGGCTGCCCAATCGAGCGCCAACCGTGTCGGTATCGATCGACTCGAGCAGATGATCACCGCTTTGTCTGCCGAGCGACTTGTCCATGCAATTGAGCAGCTCAATGGCTACGGACGGGCGGTGGCTGAGGCGGGTGTGCGCCGAATTCCGGATGGCCGTTACAGCTTTACAGATGTCATGGACAGTGACGGTCATGCGGCAGCCAACTGCGCTATTAAGGTTGCGATCACGGTGGTCGATGCCGCAGTGCAGGTTGATTTCACGGGAACCAGTGCGGCAGTCCCAGGCAATATCAATTGCCCACTTTCGGTGACGGCTGCTGGGGTTTTTTATGTTATTCGGTGCTTGTTACCCGCGGAAACCCCGGCCTGTGCGGGCGCATTTGATGTTGTGACCCTTCAGGCGACGCCTGGCTGCTTGGTGCATGCTCAACGGCCCGCGGCGACCGCCGCGGGTAATGTTGAAACGTCCATGCGCATTGTCGATTGTATGTTGGGTGCCCTAGCCGCGGCCTTACCCAACGAGATCCCCGCAGCCAGCCAAGGCACTATGAACAATGTTGCGATGGGGCAGGTTGGGCATTGGGATTATTACGAAACGCTCGGCGGTGGCACGGGCGCCAGCTCGAACCAAGCGGGCATTGATGCGGTTCAAAGCCATATGACCAATACGCTCAACACGCCGATTGAAGTGCTGGAATCGAATTATCCAATCGAAGTGCTTGAGTATTCCGTGAGGGCCGGGTCGGGCGGCGCCGGCAAACAAGCCGGTGGCTGTGGTCTAGTGCGAAGTTATCGGTTCTTGGCAGAAACAGAAGTCACCCTCATTACCGAGCGCCGAGTATCGGCGCCCTGGGGGCTGGCTGGCGGTGACCCAGGATTATCCGGGATGAATTATCTGGATGGGCAGAGCCTGCCGGATAAAGTTCAACTCTCGGTCTTACCGAATCAGGTTCTTCGAATCGAAACCCCCGGCGGTGGAGGTTGGGGTGATAAGGATTAAGGCACAACTTAAAATTTGAATCAGGTCATTTAACTTTGGTCAAAAAAGGCTAAAATGCGGTTTTTCATCGACGGGCAGAGCGGGCATGAGTGATATTTTACAAAGCATCCAAGAGCAGGTTGAGAACAATCCAATCCTCATCTATATGAAAGGGTCGCCCGAACAGCCGCAGTGTGGATTCTCGTCGCAATCCTCACAGATGCTCATGGCGTGTGGCAAGCCGTTTGCTTATATCGATATTTTGTCGAACCCTGAAATCCGATCTAACTTACCGAAGTTTTCGGATTGGCCAACTTTCCCCCAGTTGTTTGTGCAAGGTGAACTGGTTGGGGGCTGTGACATTATTACCGAGATGTACCAAAGCGGTGAGTTACAAACACTGCTCGACGAAGTGCCACTGCCTGAGACGGATTAATCTGCCTCGAAGGTCGCTGGGCTTTCGTTGCTTGCGGCCACGTCATAGGGCGCAGGCCAGCGATTAACGATGTCGCAAAAAACCTCAGCCGTGCGTTCGCAATCATAGATTGCTGAGTGCGCTTCTTTATTGTTAAAAGCAATCCCCGCAGCAGCGCAGGCCCGCGCGAGCACTGTTTGGCCGTAAACCAGGCCGGCGAGGGTGGCCGTATCGAAGCTTGAAAAGGGGTGAAACGGGTTGCGTTTAAGGTTGCAACGCGCAGCTGCTTGATTGAGAAAACCTTGATCGAAGGAAGCATTGTGGGCGACCACAATTGCGCGCTGACAGCCGGTGCGCTTTACCTCGGCTCGAACGGCACTAAAAATGGCGGCCATAGCATCCTTTTCCGGTACCGCACCCCGTAACGCGCTCGAAGGGTTAATCCCAGTAAACTCTAGCGCCGCGGGCTCTAGGTTGGCGCCTTCGAAGGGCTCCACGTTGAAAAAAAACTGCTCTGCCGCGTGGAGTCTTCCCTTATCATCCATGCCGATCAGGACCGCTGCGATTTCAAGCAAGGCATCGGTTTTGGAATTGAAACCACCCGTTTCAACGTCAATCACAACGGGTAAAAAGCCCCGAAAGCGGTAGGCGATTGGTAGCTTTGCATCGTTCATGAGCCGGCTTCCGGGTGCACTAGGCGCCACTTGATGGTTTCACCGCCGCGGAGCGGCATTAACTCATCCATCCCGAAGGGGATCGCTTTAGGCGGTATCCAGGGCCTCGCTTCGAGGGTAATCGTGTCTAAATGTCGCGGGAGGCCGTAAAAGTCGGCGCCAAAGTGGCTCGCAAAGCCTTCCAGATAATCCAGCTTGCCAGCTTGCTCAAAAGCCTCGGCATAGAGCTCAATGGCGGCGTGAGCGGTATAACAACCCGCTGCGCAACCGCAGGCATCTTCTTTGCGCGTGCGAGGATGGGGCGCTGAATCGGTGCCTAAAAAGAACGATGGGTCGCCAGAGGTTGCTGCCCGAATCAAGGCGGCCTGATGGGTGTCTCGTTTCAGTACGGGCAGGCAAAACAAAATCGGCTTCATGCCGCCACTGAGCATATCGGTTCGATGGTACAAAAGGTGGTGCGCTGTGATCGTTGCGGCAATGTTTGCGCTTTGTTCGGCAACAAAGCGGGCTGCGTCTTCCGTCGTAATATGCTCAAAAACGATTTTAAGGTCGGGAAAGGTCGCAATGATCGGGATGAGGTACTGGTCGATAAAAACTTGTTCTCGATCGAAAATATCGATCTGGGGATCAGTGACTTCTCCATGAATGAGCAGCGGGAGTTGGTGCTGCTGCATCGTTTCAAAAATCGGGTACAAGGCTCTGATTGCGCCGACGCCGGCATCTGAATTGGTGGTTGCACCGGCCGGATACAGTTTGCACCCATACACGTGGGGTGACTGCGCGGCCGCAATGATGTCGCTTGGGCGGGTTTGGTCCGTTAGATACAACGTCATCAAGGGCTGGAAGTCGGACCCGGGAGGGCGGTTTAACAGAATTTGATCGCGGTAGGCTAAAGCTTGCGGCACAGTTGTGACCGGTGGCGCAAGGTTTGGCATGACAATGGCGCGGCCGAATCGTTCAGCCACGTCAGCCACGGTGCTGGGCAGATAATCACCATCGCGGAGATGGATGTGCCAGTCATCGGGTCGGGTAAGGGTCAGTGTTTGCATAAAAGAATTGTATCACCCTTCGCTCAAAACTGGTCTCTGATGCAGCAAACGATTACCATACACTCCTTTTTTTATGGGTGCATTGAGATGCCGAAATTAAACAAGGTCGTTCTGGCCTACTCCGGTGGCTTGGATACATCGGTCATTCTGCGTTGGCTGCAAGAGACCTATGACTGCGAGGTGGTGACCTATACTGCGGATCTGGGTCAAGGCGAGGAACTCGAGCCCGCAAGACAAAAAGCCGAGAGTATGGGTGTTCAGGAAATCTTCATTGACGATGTTCGCGAAGAATTTGTTGCTGATTTTGTGTTTCCGATGTTTCGGTGTAACGCCCTATATGAGGGCGAGTATTTGTTGGGAACGAGTATCGCGCGCCCGCTCATTGCCAAACGCTTGGTGGAGGTTGCCGCTGAAACGAATTCCCAAGCGATTTCCCATGGTGCAACCGGTAAGGGCAACGACCAAGTTCGATTTGAGTTGGGGGCTTATGCATTAGATCCGTCGATTCAGGTGATTGCGCCTTGGCGCGAGTGGGATCTGAATTCTCGCGAATCACTGATGGATTTCTGCGAAAAGCATCAGATTCCGGTAGAGCAAAAACGATCCGGCGAAAAGTCGCCGTACTCCATGGATGCCAATCTGCTTCATATCTCCTACGAGGGCGGCATCTTAGAAGATCCTAGTGCGGAGCCGGAAGAAGCGATGTGGCTTTGGTCTGTGTCGCCAGAGGCAGCGCCCGATACGCCAACCTATCTCGAGTTGACGTACCAGGACGGCGATCCGATTGCGGTGGATGGGCAGGCGCAAACGCCGGCCCAACTGTTAGCGCTTTTGAACCAAATCGGTGGCCGTAATGGCGTCGGCCGAGTTGATATCGTTGAGAACCGTTATGTTGGTATGAAGGCTCGGGGTTGCTATGAAACGCCGGGTGGCACCATCTTGCTGAAAGCGCATCGGGCGATTGAGTCCATTACGCTTGATCGTGAATTGGGCCATTTGAAAGATGAGCTGATGCCGCGCTATGCCTCTCTCATCTATAACGGGTATTGGTGGAGTCCAGAACGTTTGGCGCTGCAGGCGTTAATCGACGAGTCACAACGTCATGTTAACGGTACGGTTCGCCTTAAGCTTTATAAAGGCAACGTGACGGTGGTGGGTCGTTGGTCTGAACACGACAGCCTGTATGACGGCAACATTGTCACCTTTGAGGACGACGCCGGCGCCTATGATCAAAAAGATGCGGCGGGCTTTATCAAGCTCAACGCCTTGCGGTTAAAGATGGCCAGTCTGCGACAATCAAAACAACCGTAAGGCGACCCCTGCTGGGGTTAGGCCGTTCACGCCTAATCGCTTGCGCCGGTGAACAAAAAGAGGCTCGTTAATCTAGGCGCGCTAATCTTTGGCAAGCTGGGCTTGCTTCTCTCGCCGCGGGTATTCGCACAGATCGAACACCGTACACGCGGCGCACTTCGGGCTGCGCGCGGTGCAAGTATAGCGACCGTGCAGAATGAACCAGTGGTGGGCGTCTCGAATGAATTCATCCGGAATCACTTTGAGGAGTTTCTTTTCCACTTGCAGAACATTTTTGCCGGGCGCAAAGCGCGTTCGGTTCGAGACGCGAAAAATATGGGTATCAACCGCCATAGTAGGCTCACCAAACGCGGTGTTTAAGACGACGTTGGCGGTCTTGCGGCCGACGCCCGGCAGGTCTTCGAGGGCCTCGCGCGTGGTCGGCACTGCCCCTGCATGCTCGGTGAGCAGTCGGTTGCAGGTTTTGATGATATTGTCGGCTTTGCTGTTAAATAGTCCGATGGTCTTAATGTAGGGTTTCAAACCGTCAACCTCTAACGCCGCAATGGCCTTGGGTGTGCCAGCCACTGGAAAAAGTTTGCGCGTGGCTTTATTCACGCCGACGTCGGTTGATTGCGCCGATAAGATGACGGCGATTAGAAGCTGAAAGGGGGTGTCGTATTCGAGTTCAGTGGTTGGGGTTGGATTCTCTTGGCGCAGGGTGCTCAAGAAGGCGATCCGTTTTTCTCGATTCATAGTATCCGTCCAGACAATTTTTCAGGGCAATCAAACACCCCAGCGCCAAAAAGGCCCCTGGTGCTAGCATCATAATTAAAATGGGACTTTCATGAACCTCAATCCGCCAGGCATCGCCGGAAGGGCCCAGTAATTGCGCCATCCCGTCAAATAAAGTGCCCCGGCCGATCACTTCCCGCAGTCCACCGAGCAGGGTAATGGCCCACAAAAAACCCAGCCCCATCCAGAAGCCATCCGCCATCGAGGCCATAATGGGATTCCGCCGGGCAAAGAGTTCGGCCCGTCCAAGAATCGTGCAATTGGTGACAATCAACGCAATAAAGAGCCCGATCCGCTGATAGAGTTCAAAAAAGTAAGTCTGCATGAGCAGGTCTGCTGCTGAGACCATCGTCGCAATCACTAAAATTTGCAGCGGAAGTCGTACGGTATCAACGAGAGTCCGCTTTAAGAGGCTTATCAGGGTGTTGGCCCCGACTAAAACGGCAAGCGTAATCAGTCCGAGCGTTAAACTCGTCACCAGCGTCTGACTGACGGCGAGGAGCGGGCACAAACCCAAGAGTTGGACGAGGGCGGGGTTGTTGCGCCAAACCCCATCGAGGGCGAGCTTACGGGCGTTACTCATCAGCGTCCTCGGTCATAAATCGATGCGCATGATCTTTGAGCCCCTGGCCCACCATTTCAATATAAGCACGGCTGGTGATGGTGGCGCCAGTTACGTGATCGAAATCCCCACCTTGGCGTTTAAGGCGAAATTGATGTTGCTGAAGGTTCCGATCAAAAAATTGGTCAAGCCAGGGCGCATCCGCATTAATAATATCGCCAATGCCAGGGGTTTCTTGATGGTGATGCGTCGACACCGCGGTGATCAATCCTGCTTGATCCACAGCGAGCCAGGCGCGAATGGTGCCGTTGTAGCCCTGGGTTGTTTCAATGGATAACAAAAAGCCTTGCCGGTGGTTGTCGGACCACAGTTCAAAATGCGGGCTGTCTAAATCGGGCTGAATCAGAGTCATCGATGGATTGTTGATGGCCCGTTGCAATTGCTTTAAATCATAGTCTACTTGATTCTGCGCTATGCGCTGATGCGTGGACTCTGCTAAGCCGCCAATGATCAATGCAGCCACTGCGGCTGCGAGGATGAGCATTAAAAAGGCGGGTTTCATCGGTCTTGTGCTCGCTCAGATCGTAATTGAACGACGCGGTCGATCAAGGGCGCTGCCGCATTGCTGAGCAGCACCGCAAAGGCCAAACCATCTGGATAAGCGCCGAAACCTCGGATGAGAAAGGTCAAGCCGCCGACAAGTAGGCCGTAAATCCAGAGTCCTTGTGTCGTATTCGGCGAGCTTACCGGATCGGTGATGATGAAAAAAGCGCCGATCATGGTTGCGCCGGCCAACCCATGCAGCCACGGTGAACCGAGGCTGCTCGAGCTTCCGGCATCATACAGAAAGAGGCTCGGCACCAACAATCCAATGAGCATTGCCAAAGGCAGCTTAAAGGAAATAATGCGGGCTTGGATGAGATAGACGCCGCCCAGCAGGTAGCCAAGGCTGATTAAGATTTGGTCATTGAAAACGGGTTCAGCGAGCTGCCAGTATTCGCTTAAAGTCATCCCTTGCCGATTGCGAAGCAGGTCAAGGGCGGTGGCCCCGGTGTAGCCATCCAAGTTTTGCAGGCCGATTTTGATGCGGAACAGGTCGAGGGTCGAAGGCGTAATGCCGGATTCTGGTAGCCATTGGGTCATGAGTAAGGGCGACGATAAGATCAGTCCACCATAGCCCACCATCGCAGGGTTGAAGAGGTTTTGCCCCAAGCCGCCATAAACGAACTTACCGAAAATCAGTGCAAAGGCGACCCCGAAGACAACCAGTCCAAAGGGGAGCATCGGCGGTAGACACAGTGCGAGTAGAACAGCGGCCAACAAACCACTGCTGAGACTGGCCTTGGTTTGCGGTCGTCGTCGGACTCGGTGATAAGCCATCTCCAAGACCAGTGCCGCTAAGAGCGCGGCGGCCACGTTGAGTAAGATCCCAAATCCAAAAACCCAAAGGCTCGCTAGGGCGCCTGGGATGAGGGCCATGCCCGTTCTGATCATGATTTGGTTACTGTTCATGATCCTGAACCATCCTTGATTTGCGCGATCAGCGCGAGGGCGTCTTTGGGCTTCGGCCGCATTTTGAGCGTCGCCGCGGCGGTTTCAATGCGAGTCTCTCTTCGTAAAAATCGTTGCTCCGTTGCTTCAGCGGTCTCGGCGGCTTGGGTAATGAGTCGCTGATTGTCTTTCATGCGCCGAAAGGACTCTGTCAGCGGCAGCTCGCTCGGACAAACTTGATCGCAAAGCGTGCATTCGATGCAGTCGGATAAACCAAGTTTCGCGCTGCGCTCAGGCTGGTCAAAGGCTAGGAACAAATGTTGTGGCGTAAGCGACTTAGGACAAGCGGTCACGCAGGCGCTGCAAAAAATGCAGGCTTCATCAGACTTTGGCCGCATCGAGGTGACGGCCTTGGGACTGTCTGCTTCGATTAGGTCAATACAATCAACTGGACAGGGCGGTAGGCAGAGCTCGCACCCCGTACACTCGGATTCGATGATCGAGTGCATCAGGTTCTGGCTCCCGATAATGGCATCAACGGGGCACGCCTTAATGCACAGCATGCAGCCGATGCAATTTGATTCTTGAATCCGTGCAATCAGCGGTACGGGAACCGCTTTGAGCTCGCTGGCCAGTGGACTCGCTGGCCGATTTAACAGGCTAGCGAGGGTTTGGATCAAGGCCTCACCCCCGGGCGGGCAGCGATTAATGGCTTCCCCTTTCGCGACGGCGGCGGCATAGGGCCGGCAGCCTGGGTAGCCGCATTGGGCGCATTGGGTTTGGGGCAGCGTTCGATAGATCAAGTCTTCAACGACGTTGGGCGTCTGCGGGAAAGCGCGTTGGCCGAAATAGACAACGCCGAAGGTCAAAAGGGCGCAGCCGAGCAGTATCAGCAGATAACCAAGCATCATGAGAAGTGCATCGCCGTTAAACCTGAAAACCCAAGGGCAATAAGACCGGCCGTAATCATGTTAATGGCCGCGCCTTGAAAGGGTTTCGGAACCTTTAAGGCCGATTGATGCTCGCGCAAGGCAGCAAACATCAGCAGCAGCAGGCCAAACCCCAACCCCGCACCGAGTCCTAAAAGCAGCGCCTCAAAAAACGATTGGCTGGTCCTTGCGTTAATTAGGGCGACCCCTAAGACCATGCAGTTGGTGGTGATGAGCGGGATATAAACTCCCAAGAATTGATGCAAGACCGGTTGAGTGGCTCGAATCACAATTTCCATGAATTGCACCAAGGCGGCAATGATCAGAATAAAGGTCAAAATCCGCAGGCCGGTTAGGCCGAAGGGCTGCAGCACATACTGCTCGAGCAAATAGGCGGCCCCGGCACTTAAAGTCAGCACGAAAAGAGTGGCACTGGCCAAACCGGCGGCACTCGACAGCCTTTGACTGGCGCCTAAAAAG
>Ga0208972_1000278_pt1 | contig 20723 bp, 20 predicted proteins | sample AOAMet_48_BLW_10_2_FD_188232 | JGI IMG/M metagenome (GOLD analysis project Ga0208972, IMG submission 188232) | Ammonia-oxidizing marine microbial communities from Monterey Bay, California, USA - CAN11_48_BLW_10 (SPAdes) | ecosystem: Environmental > Aquatic > Marine > Intertidal zone | place...
ACGGGGAGCGAGGGGCGTTCCAAATTCATGGACTCGATGTCGCCTTTGTGTTGAGCGATGACAAACCTCTCACTGATGAGATCAAGGGTGCTTTACTGAATCGATCGCTTGGCGATGTCTGGCTGCAAGGTCATATGGCTGTTGGCGTATGCCATTTCCTTTTGGATGAAGGCATCGACATGAGGCTCGATTAACCTCGAAGCCATGCCGGGTATCCACCTTCGGATGCTTCGAGCACCCATTTGAGGAGACCATCATCCAATGCAAGCGGGTGGGTTTGAGGCCACACTGGAAGGCAACTCACGCTTGCGTGGCCTGCATCAACTGCGTCACAGTCACTTTGGTGAACTGGTGTGTGGTCGATGGTGGCGCCACCGATGGTGAACAAAGCAGTTTCATCTTCCTCTACGGAACCAAAACTCACCGCATTTCGATACCATCGCATTCCAAGACGCGTGGTGTTGACAGAGCCATCCCATACTGGTGGAACATTGAGGTTGAGCATCAATTCACCGTGCTGGAAAGCAGTGCGCAGGGCACCTTCGGGATCATCGGCCCATGCCGGAGTTGATGGGAAATCGGGCCAACGTGTCAGATGGCTTGCTGAAACATCGATGTGAGGTCTGCGGAGGTTTTCAGGAACCAGAGGCAAGGCCGTAAGAGCTACTTCGACCAAGTCCACAGTGGCTTGAACTGCGCCTTCCATTCCATCAAGTTCGAAGGAACCAAGCGAAGAGGCGATTGCGGGCATGCCGTACAGTCCTGCTTCACGAGCTGCACCCATTGTTCCGCTATGATAGGAATCCTGCGACATGTTCGGTCCGAGGTTGACACCGGAAATGACCAATCGTGGAATCACACCGGGAGCGACATGTTCGATACCACCGTCAAGGGCGACAATCATCGTGTCACATGGAGTTCCATCGAGTTCGAACAATTTCACCTGTCCTTTCGACTCGTCAAGGCCCCACTCAGTTTTGAGGTCATTGCGAGGGCGCAATACCATCGGTTGCATCAGGTTAATCCTCATGCCTGCTGCAGAGTTGTTCTCTGCAGGAGCGAAGGCAATGATGGAATAACCTGCCTTGTTCAGGGCTTGAGCCATCATTCTGAATCCTGGTGCTTCGATTCCATCATCGTTGGTGAGGAGCAGCCAGCCGCCTTGTGGTGATTCATCGGTCATGGTACTCATGCCTCCTCGCTGGCTTCTAATGTTTGATTGTTCGTATCTGTCTCAGTGGGTGCTGCCGTCACAATGAGTAACAATCCAATCATGAGAACCGCCCCTCCAAACCATGTCCATCGCCCCGGTAAACTCGTGTCGAAGACTACGTAGCCAATCAAAGAACCAATCACTGGCTCAAGCGTCACACACGCAGAGATCACAAGCGGTGAGAGGTACTTCAGGCAGGTGTTCAAACCCGTGTGACCCAAAAGGCCCGCAATGAGAGCAAGGGCGAGGAACCAGCCAAAGAACGCAGCATCGAGCCACCCAAAGACACCGTAGGTGGCATAGTCGCTCTCGACGAGCATCGAAGCAGGGAGAAGCAAAACTGCTGCCAACAAGGTCACAGGGAAGGCATAGAGGAAAATCGGCATCCAAGCACGAAGAATGCGCCCACAGACAATATAGCCAACCACCGTGAACGCACCCAACAAAGCCAACGAATCCCCGAGAAGCGTCACTGTGTTATCGCCTTGTTGCGTTCCTTCATCAAGCAAGGTCAATGCAGCGCCAGCAAACCCAATCATCGCACCAAAGAGTTCCCGATGCGTTGGTTGTCGGACACCTGTGAGAACAATTCCAAGAATGAACATACCAGCAACCACAATGAGTGGATGGGCCGTGACAAACAGGAGCGAGTGAGTCAGCGTCGTGTACTTGAGACTGGCCACCCAAGCTCCAAAGTGCAAGGCAAGTGCCAAACCACTGAGAGCGAGGATTCCAAGAGTCCGCTTCTCAAACATCTGTTCTTTGACTTCAGAAGGTTGCTGTCGCCATTGAAAAAATGCGAATGGGAACAAAACCACCGCTGTCAGTTGCAATCGCCATGATGCCTTTAACAGAGGATCCAACTCAATTTGTTGGAGCAATGTACCTGCACTCGACACACCGAAAATCGCTGCTACAAGCAACACCCAAACCCAAAGCGGGGGCTTGGCTGTGGTCATTCAATCACGCTCAGTTTTCGAGCACAGCATCGGCTGTGGCGGGAGAGCCACCAATCACGCCAGCACGCTTGAACAGAAGGTAAATTCCTCCGCCAATGGCAACGTTGAGTCCGACGAAGCCAAGCATGCGGCCAATGTACCAGCTCATGGAATCTGGGTTCTCGACGAGGGTATCGACGAACGAAAGAATACTGGATTCGGTGCCAAAGAACGCTTCACCTGTGAGCAAACCAGCCGCCACCATGAACGTGCTGAGAAGGATCAATGCACGTTGCTTTTCGGCAGCTGTTGTGCCTTCCTTTTCTTTAATGGCGTCAATGCGAGGCTTCAATCGCTTGTCTTCCCAAGAATCTCGGGCCACACCGCCGATGAGCATAGGAAGCGTGTGCGGGACGTCGAGGTACATACCAAGACCGAACGATGTACCCATGCCGGTTGCCCACTCGACAAACATTCCAAGGAGGAAACCAAGGGCAAGCAAGTAAAGGTCACCTTGGCCTTCAGCGAAGATGACGGAGAAGGTGGCGAACGCATTGGCTTGTGGCGCCATCAATGAAATGTTTCCATCTGCAAGTTGCTTGGAAAGGAAGATCGCCACACCGGCACCGATGATGGCACCAGGCACAACGCCCATGATGTTGCCCTTGGAGATGTGGTAAGGTCGGTTTCCGATGTAGAGGCTGTTCTTGTAGTCACCAATGACCGTGCCAGACATCGAGATTGCTGATCCAAACACAGTCGTACCGACAAGGCCGAGGAGGACTGCGTCTTGTGTGGTGAGGTCAAGCAAATCTTGAGCGTTCAAGAAGACACCGAGGAGCATCAGAAGAACGATGAACGATGTTCCAGAAACAGGTTCGATTCCCGTTTCACCCATGACACGGACGGCGATTGCTCCAAGCAAGAATGTGGTCATAATGAGCACGGTTGCGAACACCAACGAAGCGAGGATGGAGAAACCGCCCACGGTGAAAATTACGAGCATGGCCAAGAATGTAACGCCCATGAAGATTGGAATGTGTTTGAGCGGCCATTCGTACCAGCCCTTGCCTTCCATGTACTCTTGGCTTCCTTCGCCCTTGAAAGCGGAGCCAATGTCCGAGAAGATGTTGAGGAATGTTCGGTACATCTTTGCCAGACCAAACATACCGCCACCCACAATGGAACCAATTGCGATGGTTCGAACGGATTTGCTAAAGGCAATCATTTGGAGCGCTGCTCCATCACCATCTGCGTATGATTGGATTGGAACGCTTGATTGCGACATTGCATCGTAAATTGGGAAGTTGAACCAGACGACAAGTGGCACGAGGAAGAACCAGCCAACGAGTGTTCCGAGGTTCACCAAAAAGGCAACACGAGTTTTCATGAACCAGCCGATAGCAAACATCGAGGGCGTCAAAGCAATACCGACATAGGTGTAAGCAAATGGATTCCAAGCCGTGTCTGCAGACCATTGCGTGTAACCAAGCGAAACCCCTTCGCTGTCAATTCCGGATGGTTGGTGGATCTTTCCGCTTGAATAGAAACTTGCAAGACCGTAGTCGCCAATCGCCAATGTCTCAGCCAGGTAATCCAAAAGCGCCAGTTTACGATCGTTGGCCCAAATCAATGGGTATTCCACAAGGAACAGTCCAAACATCGTCAACGATGTCCAAACACCGATTGTTTTCAACGACTCACGGGCGTGTTCAACGGCGCCCGTGTTGACATCGGATGCGATGTCCAACATCTTGAGCGTGGCTTCGAAACCAGGCAATGGAAGCGGATCTTCGACTAGCCATACACGTCGAAAGATGATGAAGTACATGATGCCGAGGAACCCAGCAAACATACTCGCAACAATACCGACGAACGCCAAATTGAATGTATCTGCATTGCTGATCAGCGGACCGCTTGCTAACTCGTACCTTGCATCAGAAGCGAGCAAGAAAATTGCGGGGAAGGTGAAGATGAATCCCGTGGAGGCGTGGGTCGCACCAGTTGTTGCGGAGGTCGCAATGTTGACTTCCGAAGGTGACCACTTGAGAGCCATACCGAGCAGGTAGGCAATGTACCAAGCTGCGGAAATTGCCAATCCGAGTTTGAGACCAATGTAGGCAGTAACGCCAGAGAAGACAGCACCAATCGCAATTCCATAGAGGACTTTAGAGGTGTTCCAGTGCGATACTTCGAAGGATTCCTCGAGGTTCTTTTCCTCAAGGTACTGTTCCAACACACCGGTGTTGAGGTTGTTGTACATGTCGTCGTCCAACCAAGTCAATGTACCCTTCTCAATGGCCTTCAAACCTTGAGGGGTTACAGGTTGGCGATATGCAGATTTTTCGACACCCATGAGAAGTCACAACCAGCGTGCGCAGGGCGCACAGCCCAACCTAGCCACAGCCACTTCAAGACCATTGCTGTTCCACGGGTGTGCATACGACGGAGTGCGAGGGGGGGCCTCAAGTGTCAACGCTCTGAGGAATCCTTGATTTTTCGTGCCGGAATTCCGCCCCAAACCTCGCCTGCTGGGATCACTTTGTACTTCGGCACAACCGCATGTGATGCAATGACGGCACCTGCGCCGATGTGAACCCCAGGTTGAATCATTGCACCCGTCCCAACCAGGGCTCCTTTCTCAATCAGAATGGGGCACAAAATCAACTCACCACGCTCGACGAGGTGCCCGTTGATGACCGCACCGCCACCGATGACCACGTCCTGTTCAATGGTCAGCAAATTCGGATCGTTTAGGTAATGGCTGTTGATTTGGGCGCCAACTTGGATATTGGCCCCACAGATTCGAAAGTATGCGTTCGCCACAAATGAGGGCACAAGATGTTGGAGAACGGGTCGCGTTGTTCGGCCTATTTGGCCACATATCGCCCATCGAATCGTCGTCATTGACTGCAGACGCACTACGGTGTGTTCCTTGATTCGAACATGGAGGAGAAACTGGAGCAGGCCTGAAAAGAAAATCAGCGAGAGCATGTAGATGATCGCCGTGCTGGAGAGCGTCAAGCCGGTCCAAACAGCGTCAACCCAGGCCGTTGGTGACCCAAATTCCTCTGATGCCCAGCGATGGAACAGAACTGCTGGAGCAGCAGGAAGGCCCCAGACCAGTGCCATGATGCCAATCACTACGACAGATCCAATTGTTTGCACCAACTGGAAAGCCTTCATAGCCCTTCACCGCAGTATATGCACCAAGAGATACTCCACTCATTCAACCGGAACTTCTGTGACTGCAGGTGCTCCACCTCGTGCGATGCGGTCTTCTTCTGCAGCCACACGAATACCTTCCTCGAGGTCAACCTTGCTTGTGAGGTATGTTCCGAGGAGAATCACGATCGTGATTGTGAGGATTGCAACACGGCTGTCGAACGTTGTGCTCGCAATACCATAGAGGAAGGTTCCGATCATAGCAGCAGACTTTCCAAGGAATCCGAAGAATCCGAAGAACTCGGATGTGCGGGTTTCAGGAATCAGCATGGAGAACATCGAACGCGCTTGTGCACCTGCCGCACCCATGGCTACACCAACAAAGAGACCAAGAATAATCCATTGCAGTGAGACGGTGATGCCAAATGGCGCCCATAGATTGCTTCGCATGAATTCTGCATAGCCATCGACAGGTCCACCTTGGTCAACAATAGTTGGGTGTTGGTTCCCAACTTCTGCTTTACCAGCAATGTCTTCAGGTCCACCGACAAAGAGGATGGAGAATCGGTGATCATCTGCGTCGCCAAATGCTGCAACAATTGCTGCTGCATCAGTGGATGTGATGGTTTTGATATCGTCTTCTTCTGACGATGCTTTGTCGGCGAGAATGGAGGCACCAATGAGACCAATCAGAACAACCAATATGATTAGAATGGCTCCCTTGAAACCAAGTTCCATGCCTTGTATGTAGACCATGGCTCCACCAAGCAAGCCAAGCATCACGAGGATGAAGAGACAGACGAGAATACCCGCACCGATGGTGCTTGCGCCTGCGTCAGCCGTGCTGTAATCAGGTGTCGGGAAATGTTCTTGGAAGGCATCGCGGAATTCATCGTCACCTGCAGAGGATTCGCCGATCCAACCTTCATAGCCGCGGTCGTACAATGTGGTCATGGTGTAATTTTGAGTCTCATCATCCCATTCAAAGGTAAAGTCGTAGCCAGAATCTTCTGCCGCAACATCAGATTCGAGTTCGAGAGGGGCAAAGCCAGCTGCAACAACGGCCACACCACAGTAAATCATCAGCGAGAGCATGAGGGCGAATTTTGTGCCTTTCACATTGGCGAGTTTACCAAACAGAATAGTCATTGGAATTGCAACCACGTTGACGGTCAGTAAGAGAAGGATGTTCATGCTTGGATCCAAACGGAGCACAGATTCACCAAAGGCGCTGGCCATGCTGGCGATTGTGTTGACACCGTCATAGAACAGAAGGTAAGCAGCAAGGAAAAGTGCAAGAACCTTGAACTTCTTAATTTCCCTGAAGGTTTGAAACACTTGACCGTAGGCCACTTTGGTTGCGTGAGGGAGGCCTTGCCATTCCATGTTGGATGGGATTTCAGGTTCAGGTGTCCACTTGAACATCATCATACCAAAGCCCCACCACCAGAGTGAGGAAGTCACGAAGATTGCTGCAAGTTTGAAGTTGGTATCCCAGGCAAAGGGACCCATCAGAATGATCAGATGGAAGATGAGAAGCAATGAACCACCCATGAAACCATAGGCGTAGCCACGGCTTGAGACATGGTCCATGCAACGCTTCTCAGCGAGGTATGGCATGAATGAGTAGTAAATGACGTTCCCACCGGTGAAACCAACGGTACCAATCGCATACATGAGCGCAAGAATGATGTAACCTTGTGACCCGAAATACGGAGCAGCTCCCATGAGCGCTGTGAAAATGACACCTGCAACAGTGTACCATTTGAGGAGTTTCTTTTTGATTGGCATTCTGTCAGCAATCACACCGAGCGCTGGTGCAGTGACCACGACTAAGAGCATGGAAGCGGTGAGAATGAACGCATAGAAGGAGTCACCATCTTGGGTACCCGTCGCCAAGTTGTACAGGTTGGCCATCAATGCCGGAGCAATAACTGTCATCACGGTCAGTGCGTATGCCTGATTACCCCAGTCATACCAATACCAGCCTTGAAGGGCTTTCTTGTCTGCATCAGGCATGGCCTTGAGGGCTGCATCAACAGAGAAAGGAACTTCTTGCGTTGCTGTTTCAGTGGCGGTCATAAACCGTCAAGAACACACTTGGCTTATGAATACATTACCGGCCAGTGAATAAAAAAGAGCAGATTGGTCTGCTGTTGAATTTCACCATAGTGACGCAGATCAATGGTCACGGATGATCTTGAAACGATCAAGGGCTTCCATCCACATGATTTCTTTACCAGCTTCGATGTTCATGCCCTCTTCAAGAGGTAGAATCATCATGCTGTGGTCTTTCATGTTCATAGCGTGAACTTCCTCGCCATCGATGTGGGTGACCATTGCGGTTCCCTTCTCAATCATTGGCACGTGAATGTTATCGGTTACTGTGCCGACGTGTGAGATTTTCTTGGTAGTGAAAAGAGAAACCAGTTCGAGACGAGCCTTTGCGGAACCGTGCTTTCCGGGCTTGGACTTAGAGATGCTCAAAATTTTGTAGGCATGGTCGTCGACGACACAAAATCGTCCAACTTTTAGGGTGCGAATTTCAACACGGTCTGTTCCTGGCATAGAATCCCTCTGTTCAGCCCCTCATGGTGCTGGCTTATCACACTTCGCACTTTTTACCTTCAAAATCAAAGTTCACGTACATCAAACCGTTGACCAGATTGGACCATGGAATGGGCGGTGACGAGCGGCATTAATTGCGCAGCAACCTCTTCACTGCTGGCAAGGTCACCATTTGCATGCAAGTCAATAAACGATTGGAGAGAAGGAAAATCTTCTGGTGAGGTGCTGCGAATCTCTGTTTGCATCCCCGTATCGACGATGCCAGGGGCGACGGATACTGAGCTGATGTTTGAGTTACGGCCTTCTTCAGCCACACATCTCGACCACATGTCGAGACCTGCTTTGGCGACGCAGTACGCCGACCACGATCCAATAGGCCGAAGCGAGGCTCCGCTTGAAATGACGGTAATGCGGCTTTGTTGCTCGCCGCCAAGCAGCGAATAAATCCGCTGTGTCAAATCCTGAACACCAACGAGGTTGACCTGGATGCTTCGCGCCCAATCGGAAGCGTCCACTTTGTCCATTGGTTTGACGGGTGCAATCGCTCCTGCATTGTGCACAAGGCCAGCAACAAAGGTTGTTTGTTCGCTGATGAGGCAAGCAGCAGTGGCAATTGATGTGGGATTAGACAAATCACATTCAATGCTTCTTGAGCCAGGCGCTACAGATGCCAAAAGTTCGCCGATTCCATCAAGTTCTGTTGATGGGCGGGCCAGAGCAAAGACTGGATGACCATCACTGGCCAGCGCCAGTGCCAATGCACGGCCAAGTCCTTTCGATGCACCTGTGACGACGTATGTTTGGGGGTCCATGTTGGCCCATGGACATGGGGATTTTCATCATGCCGTTGACATTAGGCCCAAGAACGAGTCAATGGCGTGAGGTCGTGTATGGCGTCATCAATTTCCTGATGCACACGGTCCACCTCGTCCTCACCAAGGTCCATCTCAGCCCTCGCAATCAGTTTGCGGCACCTTGGCGTTTGGTGGCCCGACATGAAAAGGAGGGCCAGCAGAAAGCGATTGGAACGGCGGATTTCGGTTTCTGTGGCTTGCTCTGAGAATTCGGGACGTGGTGGGAGCATCTGGAGGAACCGGATTTGGTTTGGATGCATGAAGCGAGCCGTTTGAATTTGTTCATTGAGGCCCTCAAACACCTTCTGGTGCAATCCCGGGGTCAATCCATCGAGCCCTTCTGGGAATGCATGGGCCACAAGTTTCGGAGTGAGTTCGTGACCAACCAAGCGAGACCGCATGTCCCGAATCATTGAACGCATGCCAATCATGTTGAGGACGATGAACACTGGGAGCGAGGCAAGCATTGAGAACGCACGGACCGCCACGCGTCCAATGAGCCTCGCCCATAATCGGCGGAGAATAATTTTGAACATTGTAGCAGAAACCACCACCCTTAGTTTGGCGAGAACTTTCCGAATCACATGCCCAACCTTGCCAATGTGTGCCAACGGATCGATGCCGAACATGGTGGCTTTGAAACCGGGCGCTCCCAAAGCAGCATGAATTAGCCAATGTGGAATCGAATGCTCAAGACCAACATCTTCCAATTCCTCTTGTGGTATGCCAAGGATACTGGCCATTCGCGCAGCAGTACGAAGTGCGTCGCGGTAGATGAACATCAGTTCCATTCCTGTTGCAATTGAACTCAACAGCGTGAGAATGAAGAACACACGAAGCGGTGAATAGTGCTCCACTGAAGGGTGTTCGTAGAGAAAGAATGCCAGCCCAAAAAGGAGCAAGCCCATGATGAGACCAATCAAACCAGCCCTCAGAATCACGAGGTTACCAATCAAATCCAAACGGTCATCTGCTTCCTTTCTCTCTGGAATGTGAACCTCTGGGTTCCCATGAACAGCGCCAATAAATCGAGCAATTGCCCAACCTTGCACCCTTGACTTCACAGGTTCGTGCTCATTCAGTAGGTGTAAAACCCTTGGCCCGACTTTCGACCGAGTTTCCCTTCCTCAACCATGTCAATCAACAGTTGTGCAGGTGCGTATTTGTCATCGCCCATGCCTTCATGGAGGACATTCATGATGTGCAAAACCGTATCGAGACCAATGAGGTCGGAGAGAGCCAGTGGACCGATCGGGTGGTTCATTCCGAGTTTCATAATGCCATCGATTGCCTCTGGTTCTGCAACACCTTCTTGCAGCGTCAAAATTGCTTCGTTGAGCATTGGACACAAGATTCGATTCGAAACAAAACCAGGTGCATCGTTGCACGAGAGTGCGGTCTTCCCCATCGTTGCGGAGGCTTCGATTACAGCAGCATTTGTGGCATCACTTGTTTGCTTTCCATTGATGATCTCAACGAGTTTCATAATTGGAACTGGATTCATGAAGTGCATGCCAATAACTTGCTCAGGCCGGTTCGTAGCCTCAGCAATGGTCGAAATTGAAATCGAAGAAGTGTTGGAAGCGAGAATGGTTTCTGGTTTGCAAATTTGGTCAAGTTCAGCAAAAATCTCTTGCTTAAGGCTCAAAATTTCAGGGACTGCCTCGACGACTAAATCGCAGTCAGCGCATGCTTGGCGATCGATGGCGGTGGTGATGCGACCTCGAGCAGCGTCAGCATCTTCTTGCGTCATCCGTTCTTTGGAGACAAGTTTGGCAAGTGATTTCTCAATCGTTGCAAGACCGCGGTCGACGTAGGATTGTTCGATGTCCACCATGGTCACATTGTAACCAGCGCATGCTGCCACCTGTGTGATTCCATTGCCCATTTGTCCTGCTCCGAGTACGGCGATTGTCTTGATGCTCATGTCACTCAACGGTTTTGCCAAACGAAGGGGATTCATCAACCTGCTCCAAGAGGTGCCAGCATTCATGACTGCCATGCGGAACTGAATTTCGCAATACGGACATCTTGAGATGTTAGAGGTAGCCCGACTCGGATTTGAACCGAGGTCGGCGGGACCAAAACCCACCATGATGGACCCCTACACTATCGGGCTATGAGACAAAGGCGGTAGGCTCACCTTTTTGTTCTTGTCGGCGGACTCGTGTCGAATGCTACTCCAATTGAACACGAAGATCTGCATCACTGATTCGCTTCTTTGCGCTCTCGATGAATTCGTCTAAGTTGATTTCTTGGTGCCGTTGGTACACCTTTGCCTGCAATCCCATGTCGAGTTTATCCAATTGCTTGACGAACCGTGCTTCCGGCGTCGTGCCCTGTTCATAGTCATCAAACAGGTCAATCCATTCTGGCGCCAATGCCAACATTGCTGCTCGTTCGTCTTCAGCTTTTGTGCTGCAATCATCATGAGGTGTCAAATCGCCAACCCGAACTTCTGGCAAATCATGAACCAGGCAGAGCGATAAAACCCGTGCCAAATCCAATTCAGGCGGGCACAGCCTCAATGCAAGAATGCTCATGCCCCACGAGTGTGCAGCCACCGATTCCGGATTTTCTACACCGGCACGAACCCAACCAGCGCGAGTGACGTTTTTCAGTTCAAGCCACTCCATTATGCGCTCGTCCATGGACAAGCCAGAAGACAAGCCCTCAAAACCCCCTCCCTCTAGGTGGGCACATGGAGGTCGGTCAGCCAACATGGTGGAAGGAAGCAACTGAGCACCTTGCAAAAGACGAATTGCTCGGTCCTGTGTTGGCGCAATACCCTGACGGTAGCCTCCTCGGGAAAGGCGATCTGTTCTGCACACTTGTTCGTTCCATCGTTGGCCAGCAAATCTCAGTGCTTGCAGCGGACGCTGTTTGGGGACGCCTTGAGACTTTTCTGGGTGAGGTGAAGCCCGCAACCATTCGAGAAAAACAACCAGAAGAACTGGCGGCCTGCGGATTATCAAGGTCAAAAGCATCCTACATCCACGGACTTGCGGAACAAAGCGAAGCCTTGCTCTCACCTGACTGGAGTGCGATGGATGACAAGGCCATCCATGCTCACTTCACATCCTTCCGTGGCATTGGCCCGTGGACATCGGAAATGGTGTGCATCTTTGCTCTTCTCCGACCTGATGTGTTCAGTATCGGTGACATCGGCCTGATTAAAGCGGTTCAGATCCTTGATCCAAGTGCAGAATCTAAGGCAGATGTGGTTCGAGTTGCTGAGCGCTGGTCGCCGTACCGCACCGCTGCTTCGTGGTACTTGTGGCGAATGCTTGACCCAGTACCGGTCGAGTACTAATCATGCCTTGGCGGTAACAGAGGACTTAGATTTGTCCAATTGTGGATACTTTTCAAGGATTTCTTGTGCTTCAGCAGCAGCTCTTAGTTCCACATATTCGTAGTGCTTCGCTTGGGCTTTGCTGTAAAGATCCATCATTCCAACGTATGTTTCCTTCTCCTTTGCGTACCACCCATTTCCACGGGCCGATCGGTCAAAGCGAACAAGTGCCAAGAGTGTGAAAAGCGAAAGAGCCCACATTGAAACAACCTGGATAGGGCCGCTGGAGTATTCAGTAAACACATCCAGACCATTGTCCAAGGCCATGGTCATGATAATCGTGGAGGGCCACAACACAAAGGACGCACAAAGAAGAATTACTTCATAGGTTTCGAATTTGGCACGTGCACGTGGTGGCTTTGGTTTCGCTACTTCTGTTCTAAAATCCATACTGAGACCTACTTCTATAAAGAGACCTAACTCGTCCGAAGTATTTGATTTCTCGCCCATTTTTGACAATATACCTGAATATTCGAAGATTGTTGGCGCCTCTTCAACGGTTGTCACATCAATAATCCGTTTTGGACTTCGTGCGATTCCCACGAGAACAATCGCCTTGAGCAAGTCCCTGAGGGTATCGAAGACAATCATTTCATCGAAAACGGTGTCACTGTAAAACATCACAACAACTTGACCTAAACAAAGCACTGCACCGTAATGAATGGCAAGCAACTTTGGCGAGAGTGATGAACTCAGAAGAGTGAGAATGGCACACACTAGGAGCAGCGTTGTGCTGGTAACGCCAAGAGCCAGGGGCCAATCGCTAAAACCCAAAAATGATGTTGAGTTTGAAAGCCAACTTGGGACAATGAATTCCAAGATGGATCCTAGGAATCCGAGATTATCAGATCCTGACACCATGTATAAAGTATGGAATAATGTAATGACCGCAAAGAATGAAAGAAGGGATGCCGCAAGTAAATTTGGCCACTTCTTTGCCTTTTTTGGTGGCAAAATAGGCAGGTTATTTTCTTCGGAAAGAACTGTAGGGAAGTCGTGCTCAATTTGCTTCATTTGTTCTTGAATGAGTTCCAACTCGCTCAGTTTAGGCTTAAACTTCATTCGTTTTGATTTTTCTTTGAGTTTTGTAACAAAACTATCCTTATTCTCTATTTCAAATTCTGTGATCGATTGCTCAAGTTTCTTTGCATCCCTCTTAGCGAGGTATTCATCCTTTTTCTCGGTGAGCGTTGTCAACCCTTCTTTGGCTTGTTCCATTCCATCCTGAGTCAATTTTTTGCTTACTTCGAATGCTTTTTTGGATGAAGATTTTGTTACTTCCACACTCTTCGAAAAAAACTCCTTGCCTTTTTCGCTGATGGCAGAAAATTTGGATTGAGGTTCATCCTCATTTCCCGATGCCATGAAATCTGGTCAGCACGGAAGAATATAGTCCAATCGCCACGGCGTTCCTACGAGGCCGTAATTATGGGAAGTAGGCAAGGTTATCGATTGATGGCCTCTGAATCCTTGAACAGATCACGTGTGATGTTCTTCTGATGGGATTCAAGGGTTCCACCGCCGATTTCCAAGAGTTTCGAATCACGCCATAGACGTTCAACGTGGTATTCTGCAACATAGCCGTAGCCACCCATAACCTGCATAGCAGCGTCAGCAATTTCCTTTGCAGCAGTGGTGGCGAACAACTTGACACCATCAGAATCGAGGCGCTGTCCGGCTGTTCCAATGGTGAGGTTGTTGGCAGTGTCATAGATGTAAGCACGCATGGCACGGTACTTGGCCCACGATTCACCGATGTAGCGTTGCATTTGTCCAAAGTCACGAATTTGAGATTTGAAAGCAGTTCGCTCAGTAGCGTATTTGTTCATCTCATCGAGGGAGCGGCGAGCAATACCCAAAGCCATAGCGGCAAGGGTGAGGCGCTCAAGTTCGAGGTTGCCCATCATGTGAATCAATGACTCACCAGGTGAACCCACGATGTTGTCTGCTGGAACAATGCAATTGTCAAACACTAATTCTGCTGTGTTCGATGCACGCATACCAGTTTTGTCGAAGATTTTCTGGCCCACAGAGTAACCGGGCATACCAGCTTCGACGAGGAAGGTCGACATTTGCACACGCCCACGATCATCGGTTCCGGTCTTGGCATAGACCCACACAACATCGGCTGGTGTACCTTTGTCATCGATGCAGCCGTTTGTAATCCACATCTTTCGGCCGTTGATGACCCATGTGCCATCGTCTTGTTGAACAGCAGTCGTGGAGAGACCAAGCACATCTGTCCCAGCGTCTGGTTCAGACATCGCCATGGCTCCAATCCACTCACCTGAGCAGACCTTTGGAAGAATCCGAACCTTTTGGGCTTCCGTTCCGTTGTAGGCAAGGTTGTTGACAAACAACATCGAATGTGCGAGGTATGCAAGTGCGAACCCTGGATCCGAAGCGGAGAGTTCCTCATGGACAATGGTGCATGCCGTTGCGTCCAATCCTGCACCACCGTATTTTTCGGGAGCGCTGATGCCGAGCAGGCCAAGTTCGCCCATTGAGCGAAGCAATTCAAGATTGAAGCGTTCGTGCTTGTCGTGTTCAAAGGCTTGCGGCTCCACATATTCGTTGGTCCAATCGCGAACCATTTCACGCAGCATCAAGTGTTCTTCACTGGGGTTTGCAATGTCCATGCTGGTCACCTTCACCCTCGTGGGGGAGCACCACCTTTTTCACCCTTTGTCGACGATTATTCGGTTAACGGCGAAACAGACCACGACGGCTATGCTTTTTGCGACCCGTTCTCGAACCACGTGAAGGCGAAGGCGTTTCGTGTTCGGCGCCGATGGCAGGGCGCTGACGAGTTTGAAGAGGGGGGCCACGGCGTCGTGGCGTGGCTGAGGATGTGGTTGACGTTCGTTTCACTTTGCGAACTTTCGGGGCACTGGAGCGAGGTATTTTCTTTGCCCGCTGACCAACATGACGCAGATGTGTATTCACCGTCTGGCTCGGTTTTGGTTTTGTTTCAATACCCGCCTGATTGAGGACTTGAGTTGCCAGCTGACGGGGCGTTGAGGAGAACGTGACTTCTTCGACAATTCGGCTTGCAAGGTGCTGAAGCGTTCGATCACCCTCGACCTTTGGTTGCGCCCGAACATCGACATGGAGCGTTGGTTCCTCCACCTGTTCATTCGGTGCGTCATCCATCAACCCAATTAGAAAATTTGTGTTCAAAGCATCCTGCTTTCGCTCAACCATACGCATCCCATCCAATTGCCAATGGTCGTTCATTTGGTTATCAAGATTCCCCGCGAAGTGATGCGGAAAATGGCGTTTTTAGCCACTGAAATGATGATTCACTCTTGTTCATCGCCGTTCATGGCTGTGACAAACGCTCGGTAGTCTTCCTCAAGATCAAACTCCAATGGAATGACCATGAGTTCCAAGCAGTCTTGGCACTGGTAGCGTTGTCCAGTCATGAAACCGACGTATGGGTAGACACGAATCCCGTGGCATGCGATACAAACTCGAAATGACATCTTAGGTGCCTCATGTTGGCTAAAGAAGGTGAGCCTCATAGTCCTTGGTTTTGTTCCAAGGCGAATGTCTCAGGGTCCTGGACACGTTGAACAGCCCGTACAAACGGCTCATGGCGAGGGCGAAAAGCAGAGCGCTTCATCATCCCTAAGATCCCCCAAAGTCCAGAAAACATGCTCTTTAGCGACCTCAATGGGTGACGCACCCATCGAAACGGGTTCCCCATGCCCATTAGTGGGTAACGCAACTGTTCACCCATGGTCATCGGCATGACTTCATCGACCCCATACAAGGTTGGACGCTTGTCTTTCGGCATGTAATACGTGCCAAAAATGAGGTCCCATAAAGGAAGGAAAGTCGAATAATTGCTCCAAATTGCATCCTCTTCTCTTGAATGGTGCCAATGATGGAACTCCGGCGTCATGATGATTGGGTGAAGTAATTTCAGTTTCAGCCTGACATTTGCATGTAAAAACAGGCCAAGCACAATCTGAACAACGGCCACGAGGCCCGAAAATTCTGCACTGAACCCTGCGGCGATGAGGAAGAAGAACGCCGGGGCAATCAACGTACCATCAAACGGGTGAGCACGAAAGCCACTGATCCAGTCCATATGTTCTGGAGAATGGTGGACGGCATGGAACTTCCACAGTTGAGGCACTTCATGGTACCAGCGGTGTGTCCAGTAACCTGCAAGATCAAACAAGGCAATACCCACGAAGAGCAGGTAGGGTTCTGGAATTGACTGGACCACTGGTCGTAACAGCAACCCAGGAATCCAAGTAAAACTCAGCAACCCAACGAAGACTGCTGCGATGAGGCCAACCGTTTGCAACACAGGCGATACAAATGCATAGCCAATGTCCAACCCAAGGTGTGGCCGTCGAAACGGTTGGTGTGCATGCCTTGGAAACAGTCGCTCAAAGGGGACCACGAGAATGAAGAGGACCACAACTGCTCCCAATCCATCTTGCGATTGGTACAATCCAAAGCCAGCAAGCAGCAGTGCAAAAACGCGCAACACAATGGCACGCGACCATCCACCAACAGGCGGGAGGCGTGGAGCGGGCGGGACCACAACCTCTGATTCGAGGGGTGGAGGAGGGGCCATGGAGTCACCATCCATGGTTTTTCATTGACATCTCGCGCTTCAATGTATCGACAATTCGATTCAACTCGAGCAGGAAAGCATGGAGCATCCGACTCTGTTTCTCGCCCATTCAGGACGACGTTGGAACCAGTCTGTCTCCATTTCAGGTTGCTCATCATACGGCGCCTTCAGAAGTTGTTCGAGGGCCTCACACGTAGCATAGTCCCCTTTTTCAGCATCATCAATAGCTAACTGTGCCATCCAGTTGCGCAACACATACTTTGGATTCGCTGCCTTCATTGCGTCCTGATCAGGAGCGCCATCAGTTCGAATCATCCACGCCTCCAACCATTCATTTAGCGGTTGTTCAGCAACTCCAATTGGTTCGTAAAAAGAAGGAGACAACTGGTCAAGGGTAGGGGCGTCAAGCGTTGAAAGAAGCCGAAAGAAAATGGTCATGTCGATTTCTATAGTCTGGAGTGCAGAATTCAAGTTGGCTACTAATTTTTGATCTGATTCAACCCAAGAGCCAAGTCCTAATTTCGCCACCCACATCCGGTTGTGATGTTCATTGAACACCTCACCATAGTGATCTAAAACCCCTTCCAGTTGTTCCGGTTGTTCCATTAGAGGAATCAAACTTTCCAGCCAACGAGCCAAATTCCAAGCCCCAATCTGCGGTTGTTGGGCGTATCGATAACGCCGGTTTGATGCGTCGGTTGTGTTTGGTGTCCAGCCTGGATTGTAATCTTCGAGCCACCCATATGGGCCGTAATCGATTGTCAATCCATGAATCGACATATTATCGGTGTTCATGACACCATGAACAAATCCAACGCGCATCCAATGAGCAATCATGAGCGCAGTCGATTCCGCCACCTCATTTGCCCACGCAACGATTCCAGCGTCATTGGCGACTGAATGAGTCGGGAAATGGTGTCGAACCGTGTGTTCAACAAGCTCCCGAAGCGTAGCTTGGTCCCCGGTAGCAGCGTGAATTTGAAAACTTCCAAAGCGAATAAAACTCGGCGCCACACGGCAAACGACGGCTCCGAGTTCCAGTGCCTTATTCCCGTTGTAAAGCACGTCGCGCATCACCGATTCACCAGTCGTGCACAACGAGAGGGCGCGGGTTGTCGGTACACCCAAGTGGTGCATCGCTTCGCTGCAAAGGTATTCTCGAACCGATGAACGCAAGACCGCTTTTCCATCGGCAAAACGGGAATATGGTGTGTGGCCAGCCCCTTTGAGTTGCAATTCAAACGTGCCTTGCGAAGCCTTGAGTTCCCCTAATGTGATGGCCCGTCCATCGCCCAGTTGACCCGCCCAGTTTCCAAATTGGTGACCTCCGTACCGTTGAGCATACGCCGCCATTCCGGGTGTGAGGCGACCCCCTGCAAAGACGTCTTCATCCCCTCGTGAAAGACCAAGCATTGCACCAACATCTTTGGCCCATAACCGAAGTTCTGGGTTGGGAGCTAGAAAGGGCGTCACCTTCGACCAGCAGGCACCAGGCACCTGCCGAGAAGGGCCATCGCTCTGAGCATCCCCCGGCGTCTCATCAAGAAACCGTGTGGACCACTCACAATCGTTCAGTGGTGTCATGGGTGCGGGTCATTCCGGAACGCTATCAACTTGCGTGTTGAGAATGGAAACACAGCTTCAGCGCTGAGCGTACATTTGCCCGCCACCATGCATCATTGCCTTCTTGCGTTGTGACTCTCGAACTAAATCTCCGATCAAGAAGAGATCTACAAACCATCCAATTCCAAACAGACCACCGGTGAATAAATACAGCAATCCAAGTCCGATGTGACCGAAATAGAAACGATGGCCACCGATGATTCCCAGGAAGAGCCAGATAAGGTATGCAATGAACAATTCATCGTCATTTGCCCCAATGTTTTGACCAGTTTGGCCCACGGGCGGATAGACCGTTCGGACTTGCTGAGGGGGCAGTTGTCCTTGTTGGTGGACGGGTTGGGAGGGTTGGGCCTGTGGTTGCGGCTGCGGCGAAGGTTCCTGAGTGAAATGGTAGTGATTGTGGATCACATTCCCAGTGTGTAAGTTTCCGCCAACAACGCTGTCCTGCAGGGTGGATGCTGGGTCGTTCGGTGGTTCCATCCCTCTGCCTCATCATGCGGTAGCAATGCCCATTCAAAGGGGTTCGCCTCGTTTGGCGCAACCGTTGATAAAACGGGGTGACCAGTGAAAATCCCACTTGGAACATCCAATAAGTTGGTGAAATGATTAAACACTCACAACCCTGCGATGAGAGTATGGAAGCAAACGAATGTTTCATCGCGAGCGTTGGAAAAGACTGGCACAGAATCGCAAACTGCAATGTGCACATGGCTGTGAAACGCCGTCTTCAGCGGACCGTGATTCGTGGGCAAGAAGGAGACGATTTGTTGGATGAAGGGTCAGAATCGGGAGAGTACACGATCACCGGCAACATGTCACTCAGTGAATACAAGGAAATTCTAACCATCTTCCGCTCTGGACAACCCTGGTTCCACGACCCCTTCGAAGAGCGCCAGATGAAGGCGTTGTTCTTGAGCATCAGTTACGATAGCGCAACAGGTGCGTACGAATTCATCCTGATGGAAGACGCTGAACAAGATGAAATTTTATCTTGAAAAGTCGAGTTCATAGACGCTGAGGGCGACCGTCACTATTGGTACTCCCAAGGAAAACCATGCAATCATCCCGAACCCAGAGTCAAGGCTCAAACCGGGAGCTTCCAGCATATCCGCACCGGGCGAGAGGATCATGAAGATGATGGTGCCAAGAAAGAGGAAACCTGAAATGACAAAGGGTGCAAACTTTCTCGTCAGGTCCGCAATCATGTAGGGAACATCCGGAACATTGACAACTTCCAAATTCACCAAAACGGTCAACGTACGCCCAAGAATTGAAGCGATGCTTAGGCATAGGCAGAGTATCAACATGTACCACAGTATGGCGCCAGAGAGTTCCCATGACTCCCAATATTCCACGAATGCCAACTCTTCTAAGCAATCGAAATCACTGTTCTCCAAGCATGAACGATCGTAATTATCTTGTAAATCGTCAACCAAATCAGAATACGATGCTGAATCAGTGGTCGTGACCGCTCCATAGTCTGTCGTCAATTCAACCTCCGTGAGGCCCATAACAAACGAATCGCCGTCTGAATACTCCGCCGAGTACCACGTTGAGGAAAGAGAGATGATCATGAAGATGAGTAAGACGACAGAAAGTCCATGACCAACCCATTCAAACGGATGGATGAGTTTTCCTTTGGGCGAGGTCTGACCCATGTAGTCTGGCCGAGGCACGGATTCATTTCGGGTCACGAGCACCCCTGTGAATTGTGCCTTCAGAATAGGTACGAACAAGCATGCCAGAGAGAATCCAAGGAATGAAAGATGGATCAGAAGGGATGGAACGGTGGACCCGCCGCCCCACTGGAGGATACTCACGATGATACCAACACCAGAAATGATGCTCGTAGCGATTACGCCAATCAAATCACCGCGTGCTGTTTTAATTCCAAACACAAGGCCCGTGATACCGGCCCCCACCATAACCAGTCCTAACAACATCACCAAAAAGCCAAACGAAGTCCCTGACCCAATTTCGGATTCAACCGAGCCGACCATCATGCCAGCTACGATTGCAAACAGTCCTCCAAGTGCGTACACCCCCATCCAAATCGAGAATGATATTCCCAATGTGAGACGGACGGCTGGCATGGCGTTGAAATCCGTTGTGTAGAACAAACCATCATCCGCTTCAAGTTCCTCAATATCGTCCTGATCGTCGAGATTCCATTCAAACTCACCATCACAAAACGGGCAAGCAAAAGTACCACTCGCATCATCGGCAAGTTCTATTTCTTCTTCGCAATGAGGGCATAGAATCTCTACCATGATTCCCTCCTAGGCCACTGGCGAGATAAAGATTGAGCCGACAATATAATTTTAATTCAAGTACAATGTACGACTTCAGCAACAACCTTCTGTGCGTAACGGAGCACTCACAACGGTGACTTTGTCGACGTTTGGAATGTTTTGCA
>Ga0208972_1000295_pt1 | contig 19996 bp, 35 predicted proteins | sample AOAMet_48_BLW_10_2_FD_188232 | JGI IMG/M metagenome (GOLD analysis project Ga0208972, IMG submission 188232) | Ammonia-oxidizing marine microbial communities from Monterey Bay, California, USA - CAN11_48_BLW_10 (SPAdes) | ecosystem: Environmental > Aquatic > Marine > Intertidal zone | place...
TACTTTTTAAAGCCCCGCCGATGTCATTGTCTAAGGGGCTTTTTTTATTATATTTGCATCATTGGGTCAATTCCCCAATTAAATCTTTCTTTTTCATGCAAGCCCTTTCTAACGATTGGGCTTTTTTTGTGTTTATTTTTAAATCTTTTTGCCAAAAAGTTTGGATTGCAAGTATTTAGTCTTATCTTTGAAGCATGATAAACGAAATAAACATAAAAGACACGCAAGAAAAAAGAAACAAATTAAAGACTCTTCTAAAAAAGACTATTCAATTAATAAAAAAAGGTAGCCGAAAAGATGAAAGTTTAATAATGACAAACGTATCAATAATAGAATATTTAGAGTATCAATTAAACGTACCACAAGAAAATAGATTTGAGAATAAGAGAATATATCGCGCATTTTTTTATGTACGTTAACTTAACACACGCCAAACGCCCCGATTAGATTAGGTTCTAATTGGGGTTTTAAGGTACAATGACATCAGGAAAAATACATAAGCCCGCAGCGGCTAAATTAAAAGCGTTTAAGGTCGTAGAGCCAAAGAAAAAACTTTCTTTCAATAAATGGGCTTTATACATTTATAAAAATTCAGCAAGATAAAAATGATTAATAATTTTAATAATATAGACGAAGCTAGAAAGTCTATTCAACAAAGAAAGTTCAGAGGGTTAAACCCGATTATTTTAAAACGCACACACGCATTAAAAAAGGGCGGGCTTACAGATACTACCATAACTAATCTGTTAAGGGTAGGAGGAGCTGTTACAAACTATACAATTCAAATAGTTCAGTTTGCCCTAGAGGAAATATTCGAACGCGAAAATAAAGAGTTTTTAGAGCTAAAAAATTATAGCAGAAAAACTCGACAAGATATGTATTTAATCAGTTACTATATGCGCGCTTCTAGTCTTTATTTAAACCTACTTAAATACGCTGACCATTTATTCGAAAAAATGCAAGACGATTTTTATACTAAAGCCTATATGACACAGCTAAATGAACGACACAACAAAGTGTTATCGATTTGCATAAAGGTAAACAAAAAAGCACTAGAAGCAAAAGCTCAATTAATTCAAAAAGGATATAAAATTAACTAACATGAATAAAGATAAAATAGCGGTACTTTACAGAAAGTACAATTTAACGAAGGACGATGTGTTTAAACACCAACACTATTTAATTATTACCCGTCAAGGTATTGATAAAATTCAAGCGGTAGAACAAATTAGCGTGAACTATGAAGTAGTACGTTGTGAACCTAATTTCTGCGTGTTTAAAGCAACCGCACAGAAAGACGATAAGAAAGTAGAAACCTTTGGTTCTGCTCTAAAAGGGCAAGGCTTTAAGGATGGAAGTACTAATTCTTGGTATGTTGCGGAAATGGCAGAAAAAAGAGCAATGAGTCGAGCTGTATTGAAAATGACTGGCTTTTATGAACTTGGTGTATTTGGCGAAGATGAATCAGAAGATTTTAAAAAGAAATAATTATGCAAGAAATTAAAGAAAAACTAAGCGCAATGTGTCAGTCAGTAATTGACGAAAAAGTTAACCCGCTGCACGTTTATACCATTGTTAAAGACTTAGACAAGTTTGTCAAAGAAGTACTTAGCGAAATAGAAGGAGCTGTTATAAATGAAGCAGACAAATATCCTGAAAAAACTTTTGAATTTGAGGGACATAGATTTGAAAAACGAAATGGGGGCGTTTCTTACGACTTTAAGCACTTAGATGAATGGAATGTAGCAAAAAACAATTTAAAGGCAATAGAGGACAAATACAAGGGTGCTTATCTCAATTCTAACGGCGGTTTAATATCGGTAGATTCAGAAACTGGTGAAGAACTTGATTTGCCGCGAATAAAACCAAGAAAAGATAGTTTAGTAATTAAGGGGGTGATAAGATGATAATGATACCCGCAATAATTGAGAGCATTAGCACCCGTAAGGATAACACATTAAAGGTTATTATAGGCACTAACGAAATAACACCCGACAAGGTAGGTTCTTTGATGGCAATGCACAATAAAATGGCATATGTAGCAATTAAACCTGAAATTTTTAATAAAAGTGAGGAGTCATTACTAGATGAAATAAAAGTAGACGAACAAATCGGAAAAACTCCCAGTCAAAGATTACGAAGCGTTTTATTTCTTTTGCATAAAAAAAATAACGAAGGATTTGATAATTTTAGCGAGTTTTACGTCCATAAAATGGAAGGTTTTTTAGACCATTTAAAGACAAAATTAGATTAATAATATGCAAACAATAAGAGAAACAAGTATCGACCATTACCATAAACAGCATCTTGCTATTACTTCGGTTAGAGATGGTGTAAGAATTGTAATGAACTCATTAGAAAGCCCTATGACGGCAAGGCAATTTTATTTTTATTATTGCGATTTAATTCAGCGCGATTATAGATTTAAACCCGCATCATATCAAAGCGTCAGGAGTAGAATAACAGAACTAGCGGTAGATAATCTTATAAGCGAATATGGCAAACACAAAGGTTTAAACGTTATTATGTACGGGAAAAAGATAATAGGTAAGAAGAAATCCGTAGGAATGACTAGAAGCGAACTAAAAGAAAAGCTGCACATATTTAGTGATATGTATATCACCGATATAAATGCAGAAAAAGAGATGGCTAAAATAATAAATAGGATATAGATAAAAAAACCTATATTTGCAAACGCAACACGAAATGTATAAGATATTAAATAACTTTTTGGAGGGTACAAAAGCGACTTTAACAAGTCCTCATTTCGTGTTGCAACTAATATGCGTACCCTCCTTATATATAAAAACAAAGCAACACAACAATGGCAAAAGAATTACCTTATTTTAAATTTGAACCCAGTGAATGGGAAAACGGAAATATACAAATATGCTCTAGGGAGGATAAAGGATTATTTCTAGATTTATGCTCCATGTATTGGGCAAGGCTTGGAGAGTTACCTTTTAAGCTAGCAGTAATGAAATTATGCAATGGCAATGCAAATGCATTTGATTTGCTTATGCAAGAAGAAATTTTTGCAGTACAAGACGATTTTGTAGTAATTTATTTTTTAGATGAACAGCTAGGAGAATTTGCAAAAACAAGTAATTTAAGAGCAGAAGCAGCCCGCAAACGTTGGGATAATGCAAGTGCAATGCAAATGCATAGCAAAAGCAATGCTATAAGAGAAGAGAAGAAGAGAGAAGAGAAGAAGAGAGTAAATAAGAATAATACATTTTCTTTTAAAAATTCTTTAATCAAACTTGGGATAGATTCTGAAGTTGTCGCGCAATGGCTTCAAGTAAGAAAAAACGGCAAAGCGACTAATACTCAAATAGCATTTAACAAAATTTCAAAACAGATACAACTATGTTCATTATCACCTAATGAATGTATTATAATTGCAGTTGAAAAAAGTTGGAAGGGTTTCGAAGCTGCTTGGGTAGACAGACCAAATTCATTTAACACTAAAGTAGAAATAAAAAGAAAGGATATATTATTATGATGGATGCAATGATTCCCCCACACGAAAAAGAGATGGAAGAATACATTTTAGGTGGTATAATTTTAGAAAGAACTGCATATGGAAAAGTATCTTTTTTAACTCCTGAGGATTTTTATTTTAATGAGAATAGATTAATTTTTTTAGCGTGTCAAAAAATGGCACAACGTAAAGAGCAAATAGATTTAATTACTTTAAACAAAAAACTACAAGAATCAAATACTATAGATAGTGTTGGGGGTATAGCTTACCTAGCTAAGTTAAGCAACAAACTGGCATCAACAGCAAATATAGAAACTTACGCTAATTATTTAAAGCAGTATGGAATAGCTAGAGAATCTATAAAACTAGCCGCTAGTTATTCGGCAAGGTTATATGATAAGCAAGCCGACCATATAAAAATAGCTATTGAATTAAGTAGAAAACTAAGCGATTACGCTACCCTTAATCACAAAAACTTAAAGCATATAAGTGAAAGCTATGCTGAGTTTGTAGAAGATAGCGACAAGCCTTTAAAAAGAGTTTTAACAAACATAAATAAGATAGACCAAACACTAATTTTAGCAAATAGTACTTTGAACATATGGGCGGCTAGACCCGCGATGGGTAAATCTGATGCTTTGATATGTGTTGCTAAAAACGTAGCTCAATCAGGAAAAAACGTTTTAATTTGTTCTTTGGAAATGTCTGAACGTGAGCTAGTCAAACGTAATGCAAGTAATGAACTGGGCATAGACAACGCAGATTATAAAACATATTCCGCAGATTTAAAAAAATCATTGCAAAATAACATTGAAGCTCTAAGCCATCTAAACATAATGGTAGACGATAGGGGAGGTCAAAAACCGATGGATGTAATCGCATCAATTGAACAAATGATTAGTCTAGAAATGCGACCAGATGTTGTTTTTATTGATTACTTGCAGATAATGGAATCCGATATTAAAATTAACAACCGAGAGCAAGAAATAAGCCATATTAGCAGAAGTTTAAAGAAGATAGCGAAGGAATATGATTTACCAATAATTGCTTTAGCCCAGTTAAGTCGAAAATGCGAAGATAGAGCAGACAAGCGACCCATGTTATCTGATTTGAGAGAATCGGGAGCAATTGAGCAAGATGCAGATAGTGTGATGTTTTTTTATAGGGAGTACTATTATCAGGAAGACCAAAACGATAAAACAACATTTAACGAAATGGAATGGATTGTAAGAAAAAACAGACATGGTGGTCTAGGCACTTGTCATGTTCATTATGAGCCGCAATACTCAAGAATTACTGACCCGAATCAAATAGTAATAAACGATAACACAGATATTAAACCAAACATATAAATATGTACGAATATAAACAAATAAAAGAAGAGGCTTTGCCAACAGAAAAAGAGATTTACTACAAGGTAGCACAAAAGAATCTTAGATTAACGCGAGAAAATAAGCAATTAATTCTCAAAAATGAAAGTCTTCAAGAAGAGATATCTAGACTTAAATCTATAGCTCATGATTTTGCACCCAAATTTTATAAAAACAAATCTGCTCATTTTATTCAGAAAGTGATTTGCTTATATTATAACGTAAGTATGAACGAAATCTGTTCCAAAAGCCGAAAGAGAGAAATAGTTATTCCGCGCCAAGTCTTATGTTATATGATAAAACATCACGCGGAAAAAACTACCCTAAAAAATATTGGAAAAATAATTCAACGCGACCATTCCACTGTAATTCATGCGTGTCAAACAGTTAAAGATTTGATGTTTGTTGATAAAATATTTACAAAAGAAATAGAAGAGATTAGCGAATATATTTGTAGAAATAATAGCGTAATGAAATGAAAAGATTTTACTACATCGACAAGAACGAAAAAGAGCAGATAGATTTGATTGAATTGTTCGATTATGCTTTAGACTATAAAGTTAAATACGATGATATAGTTATAGCTTTGGCAAAGCTGCAAAAACACATAGACATTAAAGAAAAAAATGTCACTAATTAAAACTTGTTCAAATATCAAATGCAAAAAAAAATTTGAAGCTATTCGCAAATTTCCAAACACTAATATTTATAAACCTTGCTGTTCCATTGATTGTGAAATTGCTTTATTAAAACAAAAGCAAGATAAAAAAAAGCGTTCTGATAAAACAAAAATAGAAAACAATAAAAAACTATACCCGTCAATAGCTAAACAATCCAAAACGAGTTACACTGGAAGGCTTAATTACGCAAGAAAGATATTTCAGGCATGGATAAGAGATAGAGATAAAAACGAGCCTTGTATAAGCTGCGGAACATATAACGCAAAGTATTATGATGGCGGTCATTATTTCAAAGCGGAAATTTTTCCTAATTTAATTTTTTGTTTAGAAAACGTGAATAAGCAATGTCGCAAGTGCAATAGATATTTGAACGGCAATGAGTCAGAATACACTATAGGATTAATAAAAAAAATAGGAATTGAAAGGTTCGAAAAACTGCAAAACGATGCATCAAAAGCAGCTTTTAAGTATAGTGACGAAGAGTTAAAAAATATTAGAGATAGATATAAATTGCCTAAAAATTTGGATTAACGAAATAAATAACTATATTTGCATCACAATGACATTAAAAATACAACAAAAAAAAGATTTAGTTCACTATGTGTCCTCACAGAACGCATGTCAACCTAACGCTACTTATGGAGAGCTAACGAGAAATCTTTGGCATTATATGCTAGGGGCTAAGATTGCACAACCTTTTTATCTAGAAAAACCCGAAGATTATAATATAGATAATCAGTTAACGCAAATAGTTATAGATGGGGAGCTTGTTAATATGTATTATGAAGCAGAAAAAACTATTTTATTTAACTTTGCTATGGGTGCATTTGATGCATCTTCAGATAGTCAAATAATGGATTTAATCCATCAATATTTAGATGTTGAACCTGAGGTTCATTTAGAAGAATGGTAGTATAAAAAAAAATTCCTAAGCCCAGTTATTCTAGTAGTGACTGGGATAAGGCAATATAAGGGAGTTGTTACCCTTGTTTATTTCATATGTTTTTGTCCCCACATCATTTATTTGGTGTGGGGTTTATTAACAGATTTAAACATATAACTTAAAAAAAATTACAAAATGAACAGAATGTTAGCTATATTTGTAAGTATTTTACTTTGCTTTGGTGTAGTAATGTATTTGAAACACTGCAAGAATAAACGGAAGCCACTTCAAACAGAGTTAAGAAGCGTAGAATCTTCTAACAAAATTATTGATAGCTTTCAAAAGGTTTGGAAATACAAAATAGATTCTATACAAAAAGCAAATAATAAAAAACTAAGCCATTTAAAGACCCTTACACGAACTCAAATAGAATTTAGGTATAAAGTGATACCTAAAGTTGTTTTAATGCATGACACGCTTGTTTTAAGCCCTTTAGACACTTGTAAGCAAAGTTTACTATATTACACTACCAAATTGCAAGGCGCGGAAACACTTTTAGAAAATTATAAAGATATAAGTAATATTAAAACAAAAATTATAGATACCTTGCAAATAGATTTAGTCAAATTAGCAAAAAAAAACGACAAGATTTCTAATAATTTGATAAAAGCAAAAAAGAAAACAAAAAAATGGAAGTTAGCTTCTCTTATATTGGGAGCTGCACATTTGCTAAGATAATTATGAGCAATAGTCACAAGTGGAAGGGTAACGAATGCATTGTGTGCGGGATAAAAAAAACAGAAGATGGTCTTTCTACAAAATACACGCGTAGCGGAATGATTTATTCAAAGGATAAAATGCCCGAATGTTTGTCATTTAAAAAGAAACCAATGCCAAATTTAAGCACCCTGAAAAGATATAAATGAAAGATAGCGCAGAAAAAAGAAAGGGACAACCAGTTTACAGCGGAGTCCTTAAATACTTCCCTAACGCTATGAAAGAGATTGCAGTTTGCTCAAAGGTAGGGAATGACCAACACCACCCTGAAAAGCCTTTACACTGGGATAAAAACAAAAGCAAGGATAACGAAGACGCGCTAGTCAGGCATTTGATAGACCATTCAATTAAACCAATGGATGATGATGGTGTGTTGCATCTAACTAAAGTAGCTTGGCGGGCTTTGGCGGCATTAGAGAGGTATTTAGAAAAATAATTGAAAGTTTTTTATAATATTGCTTGGATATATACTTTTTATATGTATCTTTGTACCAACAAACAAAGAAAAAAACAAAAAAATGAAACTAGTAAAACAATCTGCGGGAGAGTACAAAGGTCAAACATTAATAGATGGTCTTAATATAGAGTTGTCAGTATCGTCTTTAGATAGACAAGGCTTTTCCTTTGAATATAGAGTTAATGGTAATCTTGTTTATGCAGACGGATTTTATGGTTTAAGATTAATGGATATTAAGAATGGCATTAATAATAACATTGAGAGTATTATTGAGGAACATAAAGAAAAATAATTCAAACTTTTTTATAATATTACTTGGATATATCAAAAGTATATGTATCTTTGTACCAACAAACAAAGAAAAACACATGAAAAACACAACAAACATCATCAACAACACAAAAAACGAAGTTTTAAAAACTATTATGTCAGCAATGAAAACAGACATTGCTAAAATGATTGATTCAGCAATTTCTTATGAAGAGAAAGTAACTGGCAAAAATGTAACAGCGTTTGAAATTGAATCCATAGAGCTTAATTTAATATACGATTTAGTGAAAGCTGTAGAGAAGTATACAGAAGATACCGATAAGGTTTTAAACTTTTCTACGGGTATTAGTATAAAAGGTAATTTAGAAATAATGGCAGAAATAGAAAGAGGTGGTAAGTCTTATAGCTACGTTACAGAGGTTATAGTAGCGGATGGAATGATTAACCGCAGACACTTAAGATATATTACGAAAACAACTTTACCAAAGTCAACTAACATCGTGACGACTAATTTAATAAAGGATGCAATCAAATTGAACAAGAAGGCTTTATCATTTAATAAATTTATATCTATACAAGAAAGTCAAAAAGCTCAAGCAATTAAAGAATTAAAAGAACTAAAAAAAGATACCGAAGAAGAGGTAATTGAAGCAATTAACAATATTGCTGAACCGATGTTAGTTAATAACTGGAATGAGCTTGAATCTTCTCAAAAAGATTTCCATAAAACCGAAGCTGAGTACACAAATTGGTTAGAGCAAGTAAATAAAAATACAATAAAAAACTACCAGAGTGATGTTTACTGTTTGCAAAAAAGAATTAAGAATTGCAATAAAAATATTGCTAAAGAAAAAGCTAAACTTGAAAAGCTAGGATATTAAACACCTAGCTTTATTTCTAGCCTTCTTAGATTAGTTTAAGAGGGCTTTTTGGGTGTATGGATATAAAAAAATATGTAACTCAGGAGCAGTACGAAGAATTGCGTAAAGAGTACGAAATAATGGTTAAGGACAAAGAAAGTATTTCCTTTTGGGATTTTTGCACTAAAACGTTTTTGTTTGTTTAAAAAAATGCTTAATTAATTTTGTAGTAAATTTGTATTTATGGCAGCACCAAAGGGAAACCAGTTCGCAATAGGTAACAGCGGTAGAGATAAGAAGTGGGATAGTGTAGATACTTTGCAAAAAGACATTAACGACTATTTTGAATCATGCGATAAAAATTTAGTATTTGCGGGGCATAAATCAGACGGTACAGAGATATTTAAGGCTAAACCATTGCCCTATACAGTAGAGGGGCTTTGTGAGTCCTTAGAATGCGATAGAGATACACTTTTAAACTATCAAAAGACCGAAGGCTATGAAGAGTTTTTCGGCACAATTAAAAGAGCAAAGAATAAAATTCAGCGGCAAAAGGTCGAAAATGGATTGATGGGGGATAGTAATGCGACTATTACAATATTCGATTTAAAAAACAATCATGGCTATAAGGATAAGACAGAAGTTGAAACAACCGAAATCATAAAACCCGAAAAAATTGAATTTGAGGGGGAAAACTAAAAAATTAAGAACCTAGCAAAATTAGGGGTTTAGTCTACTTGCTCCACGCGGTGAAGACCAAGTATCAAAAGTGAAAATTAGTTCAAAATACAAGCCTTTATTTAAACTACTGGGTGATTATTATCCTGAGGTTGATACTGTAATTATGACGGGGGGAAGGTATTCGGGTAAATCCTTTGCGGTTAGTGTATTTGCAAATGAGGGCGCGGTTCAGTATGGTTGGGATATAATGTACACTAGATTCACCAATGAAAGCATAGAAGATTCTATAAAAAAGGAGTTTTTAGAAAAACTAGAAATTTTAGGAACAAGTCAACTATACAACATCAAGAATGACAGAGCTAGGTTGAGAGATGATAACGGGGGTGTAGTTTTCAAGGGTATGAAGACGGGAGCAAAGAACCAAAAGGCAAACCTTAAATCCCTTAAAGGCTTTAATTGTTTAATTGTAGACGAAGCCGAAGAGATACCTGACGAAACAACATTCGAAAAAGTATATTTGTCAATTCGAAGCCCCGAAAAAAGAAACGTTAGTATATTACTTTTGAATCCTGATGTTAAAACTCATTGGATATACCAAACAATGTTTGAATCTAAAGGCGTTTTAGATGGTTTTAACGGCGTTAAAGATAATGTAATGTATATTCACACCAGTTACTTAGATTTAGCCGCTGAGAGCATCCCTGAGAACATTCTAAAATATTACGAAAGAATGAAAGACACAGACCCCGACAAATATGAAAACATAATTATGGGGGGATGGATAGATAGTTTACAAGGTAGCGTGTTCCCTAAACAATCTTTAAATAGGTTTGCACTTGCTGACATAGATAGGTCGTTAAAACGCGCTGCGGTGGCTTATACAGATGTCGCTACTGGGGGCGGTGATTATTATTGCACTGCTTACGCTGAGTTATTAGGAAATAAATTTTATGTTACTGATGTTATAATGAACAAAGCGGGCAGTAATGAAACAATCCCTCAAACTATAGCAATGCTTACAACGTTAAAACCCGACTTTTATCAGATAGAAACCAACTCTGCGGGACAAGTCTTTTATGACCAAATACACCCAAAGCTAACATCTACAGCTACTATCCCCTTGCATAACTCTACGGGCAAAGAAACAAGAATAATTAATCAAGCCTATTTTATTAAAAGACACTTTGTCTTTAGAAACGATTACGCTGCGGGTAGCGAATACGATGTATTTATGAAACAGATTTTTAGTTTTAATTTGGACAAGAAAATGAATGTAAATGATGATGCCCCTGATGTAGCTAGTGGTTTATGTGCTTTTGCCCTTACTTATTACGAAAGATTTCTAGAGTCTTAAAAAAACTTTCATTTTTATTTTATTGATTGTCAACGATTTACAAAGTATTTTAAAAAAACTTTTATAAAACACTTGTATATATGAAAAGTATATATACCTTTGTACCAACAAATAAGAAAAAAACAAAAAAAAAAGATTATGAAATTTACTAAAACATTTGACATAGAAAATTGTGCTAACATTTACACTTCAGAGTGTGGAGTATATGAATTGTATAGAGAAAGAACTTACAAGAACAATGGGACTAGCAAATGTGATGGGGATTGGATAGTGCAAAAGAATGGTAAAATCCTAACTTCTTTCCCTACACTAAAGAAGGCTAAGATTGTGGTATTGATGGACACATATCATAATTAAATACAAAAACAAACCAAAGCCCCAGTTAGATTTAGTTCTGACGGGGAATTTTGGGTACATGAAAGAAAAAATTATTAGAATACCCGAAAATCAACTAATGCAAGTTGTCGAATCCATTGCTAAAACTTATTATGGCGGTCATTTCACTATTTTTAGCTTCACTACGGAAGTTAAATTCGCTTTTGGCACTATCAATAGCAGAGATGAAATTAGTGAGCTAGATGGCTACTATGACATTAATCACGCTATAGCAAACGCTATTCAAGATGCCATCGTCAAAAAAAATATTTAGAGTTTTTTAATAAATAGCTTGCATATATAAAAAGTATATGTATCTTTGTGCCAACAAATAAGAAAAACACAAAAAAATGAAAGTAACAACATTAATTTTTAACAACGGAATGTCATTGAACAGAGTATTTAATATCAACGGGCTTTTAATCCCAAGATTTGGAAATGATACTCAAGGAGCTTTAAGATTTAAGAACGATGCAGATGCACAAGCTGTTTTGGACACATTGGATTTAAACATGAGGAACACTTGTTCACTTCAACACTTTGTATTTTAAAACAAACACACCAAACCGAAAGCCCTACCTTGATTAAATTTAAGGGGGGAATTTTGGGTGAAAATATATAACATTATGGAAAAACTAATTACAAGAACCCGACAATTTTTTATCGCATTTGGAATTTTATTTGTATTTACAAATACAGCTAGGTTAATCTCAGCTATGGCAGAAGATGTAACCAATGACATTTTTTCAATATTTACATTTGGTCTAACAACCTTATTTATTCTCTCATTGTGTGCTACTATTGTTTACCTTGTATTGCCAAAGAAAAAGAAATAATATGAGCAGCACTATAACAGTAACCAGTAACAAAAGCAAAAGAACGTTTACTATTCGTTGTCAATTTGTTGGGCATACTTACGCCAAGTATCGCACCCTTGCAATGAGTCAAACAGAATTTGAAGACTGTGAATTTAACACTTCTGAAGATTGGCAAAATTTTATAAGTACTCAGGGTGGTTCTTACATATTGGTTAAATAGCTATAAAAAGCATTTTAAGCCATTCTAAGGGCAAAAGACAGAATCATGAAAAAATGGATAAAAAATAACTGGAACACATTTGCAGTAGGTTACGCAATAGGGTTAACTACTATGGTATTATTTGACTTAATTGATAGTATCGTTTTGAAAATAGCTATACTAATTACACAGCATAAATAAGTTTCTTAAACGCAAAATTTGATATGTATAATAAAAATATAATATTATTTGTATACGCAATATATGCGTTATATATTTGAACCATGATTAAGAAAGAAATAGAAAAACTAGAGCAAAAATTAAAAGGTTTACAATGGGCGTTAAAAAACAAATATGTATCTGTAAATGAATATTCCGATTTTGTTTACGCAGTTAGTCAAGAGATTGTAAAACTAAGAAAACTAAGCTAACTACCTTACACCCCATCTAAGCCTAGATAGATTTAGTTCTATCGGGCTTTTGGTGGCATATGATTACCATGAAAAAAAAATTAATAGAAATGTCTGAAGACTTGTTTATTGAAATAAGCAATAAGGCAAAAGAAAACGACAGAAGCGTAAACAAACAGATAGTTTTTATACTTAAGCAATCCAGTAAGAAAAAATAATTTTCCTAATAACATAGCGGAAGTATGACATAAAAAATTTACAAATGTAAATATTTATTTTGGTTTAAAAAAAAAGTATTACATTTGTAAAAATATGTCTGCTTTTAATTGGAAAATTTTCGAAGGTTTTTGGGGTAGCAAACGCAACTTTTTAGACTTAGATAAAGGCTATCATAACTATTTTAATGACGAAGTAGGGAGTACTAACCCTATTTATATCCCTGACACTCCTTTACAGTGTTTTCTTGAAATTGCTCATTTGCGTACAGTTATAGCGCGAAATGCTGAGATGCTGAATAATGGCATTTGGATGCATTTGGATAAAGATGGAAACGAAATAGTAGATTCGAAATATGTAGCTAGATTAAAAAATCCAAACCCAATACAAGGTAAGTACGATTTTCTCTCTCAAATTTCTATTAATTATGATGTCCTTGCTAATACTTTTGTTAATAAGGTAGTAGGGCTAAAGGGAGAAGTTCCTAGAGCTTTGTACGTTTTACCATCCGAAAAGATGGAAGTAATCCCAACGGGTAAAGTTTATAAGCAAATTGAACTTGATAAAATTATTAAACACTATGAAATGTGTCAATTGAATAAAACAAATGAGATTTTTCAACTGGACGAAATAATACATATAAAACAACCTGACAATGGTGTTTTAGTAGGTCAACCTAAAATCGACACATTAAGAGTAAAATTGAGTAATCTTGTAGGGGCATTAGAAGCCCGTAACGTGCTTATAAATAATCGCGGTGCAATTGGTATACTTTCATACAAAGAAGCTAAAAGTATGATTGGATTAAGCCCAACGGATAAAAAAGAGGGTGAAGAAAAATTAGTTAAAACTTACGGAACGAAAAGAGGTCAAAGAAGAATACAGATTTCTAACGTGCCAGTTGAATACAATCAAATGGCTATGAAGGTTCAAGACCTTATGCTGTTTGAAGAAGAAGAATCTAGTTTTCAATCTATTATAGATGCGTTTGGTCAACATAGAAATTTATTTAGCAATACCAAAGGTTCCACATTTAACAATGTTAAGGAATCAGAAAAAAACGTTTACAGAAATAATATTATACCTAGAGGTGAATTAATCGCTAATAATTTTACCAATGGTTTATTTACTGAAGAAATGATTTCTAGAGGTGAACGCTTAAAATTATGTTTTGCTCATTTAGATATTTTGCAAGAAAGTAAGCTAGAAGAAAATCAAGCTGCAAAAATAGAAGCAGAAACTTTAGCAGCTTTAAACGCTTTATTAGAAACTAACGCAATTACTCAAGACGAATACGACAGAATCTCGAAAAAAGAAAAAAGCATTTAAAATGGAAATGACTAAGGAAAAAATATTGGCATTGAAAGGTATATCAGACGAACAACGGGCTTTATTGCTTTCTAAGCTAACCGCAGTTAAATCAGGTAAAATAGTAAACAAATGATAGTTAAAGCGTTTAAAGGCAAAGAATTTGAAAGCAAAGAAGAGTTTATTTCTTTCTTTAAGAGCAATAAGCAGCAAGCGGTTGCCCTTAAATGTGCTGCAATAAAGGAAGGCGCGGTAAGCCTAAACTATTCTAATAAATTTAGCGAAGTACAAAAAGATGTAGTTAGCGATGTATTAAAATATGGTGATGATGTTACAAATGTAATAAGCTCTATGAATTACTATGATTCTCATGGTGATGTACATTTAGAGGGTAACTGGAACAAGTCCGCAAAAGAACAAAACGGAAGGATTCACCATGCAATGAATCATGATTTATCTGTCGGTAATATTGTAGCATATCCTAAAGATGTTAAATTAAGCGTTAGTAGGGTAGCTTGGAAAGAGCTAGGAGTAGATATAGATGGAAGTACAGAGGTTTTATTAGGTAATAGTTTAATGACCGATAAATCTAATTCTGATGCGTTTAAGGGCTACAGAGATAATGTAGGATTCAAACATAGTCCTAGAATGAGATATATAGACGGAGCTTTTGCTATTAAATCAGACGACCCTGAATTAGCTAAAGAAAACGCATTATATGAGAAAGTTTATCCTATGGTAGCAAATAAAGAGGATATTAAAGATGGGATATTTTTTGCAGTAAAACAAGCCGCACTAGTTGGTGAATTTAGTACAGTAATAACCCCATCAAATGAAGCTACACCAAGAATAAAAACCGAGCCGTCTAAAGACACTCAAGAAAAAGACACTCACGTAGAGCCGTCTATAGATTATCAATATTTAATAAAAAATTTTAACACTAAAAATTAAAAAAATGAGTAAAGAACTAGAAGCCCAAGAAACTGCAAAAAAAGAGTTACTTGAAGCTGTAAAAACCGAAGCCAAACAAGTAGTTGATAAAGCTACAGAAGGCATGCCTACTTCTAAAGAAGTGGAAGAAATTAAAGTGCAATTGAAAAACATTGCGGACAACGAAACTGATGCAGCTGAACTTAAAAAGTCAGTAGACGAAGCATTGCTACAAATCAAAGCTATTCAGGAGCCTAGAAGCGCAGAAGAAACTAAAAGTTTAAAATCTCTTATTGAGAATAATAGCGAAGTTTTGAAAGAAATCAAAGCGGGTGGTTCTAAAAACCATAATGGTTTTGAAGTAACCTACAAATCAGGAACTACAGTTAACGCTTCTGATATTGCCGACAGAGATTATCTAAGTGAGATAGAAAGAGGAATTACTAACTTACCAGTTAGAAACCCAAGTATCGCAAGCTTATTTACTACCCAAACTGTAGGAACAGAATACTTGCACTACTATGAGCAAGCTACTGTTACTAGAGATGCTAAAGTAGTTGTAGCGTGTGCTACTTCAACTAGCACTACAGCGGCTACATGGGTTAAGCGTATCGTTACACTAGCTAAGGTGAGAGATATGGTAGATGTATGTATTGACATGCTCGAAGATTACGATTTTATCGAAAGTCAATTAACGCAACTTATCGAAGAGTCTATAGCTTTAAAAATAGACAACGATTTGTTATTAGGTGCAGCTGCTTTAGCTACTGACATCCAAAGTATTGATTCTATTGCTTCTGAGTTTAGTGCAACTAACGTTTTAGCTCCATTTAATGGTGCAACTGGAACGGGTTTTGCTAGTCCTAATTTAGAGCAATTAGTAGATGCAATGTCTGCTCAAATTCAAATCTTCGGACAAGAAAATTCTTTCATGCCTGACACAATGGTAATGAACTTTGCAGACTTTGTAAGGTACAGAAACTTGCGTGACGATAATGGTAACAAATTAATCCACACTTTAGGAGATGTAGTATCTACTATCGCGGGATTGCGTGTTATTACTAGCCCTATTGTTCCATCTAACGAATGTTATGTATTTGATTCTACAAAAGGTAAAATTCTTGCTCGAAAAGGATTTACTTTTAACATATCAAAAGATAACCGAGATAATATCGAACATGAATTGGCTACAATGGTAGCATATCAAAGAATGCAGTTTTATGTGAAAAACATAGACCAAGATGCATTTATGAAGTGTACTGATATTACCACTGCAATTACAGCAATCACAAACGTATAAGTTTCAAAACTTAATACCCTCCGCCCCGCTTAATTGATTTTAAGCGGGGATTGAGGGTTAAAGAGTATTATGAAAATCATATTTACAAGAAATCATAAGCCCTATTTAATAGGTGATACTATTGAGGGTGATTCAAGTGCAGATGTAAAAACCATGAATTGGTTTAAAACTATAGGAGCAGCAAAAGATGATTGTGATTGCGAAGAGCATTTAGATAAAGAGGGTTGTGAGGGTTGTGGTGACAAGAAAAAAGCTATTTCAAGTGCAAGTGCATTTAACTTAGAAACAAGCTCAGAACCCGTAGTTATAGCCGAAGTGGCAAAAAAAGACAGCGTTAAAAAAGTAACAAAAAAGAAAAAAGCTAACAAATAGATGTCCGATATAGTTCAAATAACAGATTTTGCAAGTGGTAAATATTACATTCCTACGGGATGTTATGAAACTGCTAATCTTCAACAATTTATTGATGAAACGGAATCCGAATATTTGGACAAATTGTTAGGGTGTTCTTTAGCTACTTTATTAATTGCTGATTTAGTAGATGGTGAGCCAACTAACCCCGAATATCAAGCGTGGTTTAATAAATTTTGTTATACTCCTGAATGCTGTGGTAATGGTTGTTATATGTCACATTGTTGCGTAACTCCTGAAATACAATCTCAGGGCGTTAAAATCATGCTTATGGGATACGTTTATTATGGATATATAAGAGATTTACAAGTAAGTAAAACTATCACTGGAATGAATGATGCAAATAATGAAAATTCTACCATAACAGATTTAGGTAATTTGCAAATAAATACTGACAATCGTAGAAATATAAGTGCAAGAACTTTTAACGCAATTAAAAATAAAATTGCGAATAATACAACTTGTAGTCAGTGCGTATATGAGGAGATACAAACACTATTCGGGTGATAGAAGCAGCTTATAAAATAATAGAAGATTTGCTAAGTACGTTAAACAACGTTTTAACTATTAAATCTACTAATATAGTAAACCCGACTACGACAGAGATAGTAGTTTGTGACCCATTATGGGCGCATGCTTTTCCTTGTTCTTTGGTTTACAATGGCGGCAATTCATTTGTAGTTAAAAGTATGGTTTTTGTTAATAATAGCTACACGCTAACTTTATCAGGTTCTTCTTATAATGTAAACGAAGTAACCAGTTTAAAAGCTCCTACTTTTTATCATGGCACAACAATAGCGACAAATACAGAATTAAATAAAACGCAAACACAGATATTTCCAATTGTTTATTTATATGAGGTACTAAATGAAACCTTTTTTTCCCGTAGAAGTACAAATGTATTAGAAAGAGAATCTAATTTAAGATTGTTCTTTTTAACATCTACACCTAAAGCGGGATGGACAACGGACTGCCATTATGTGAATGCGGTTGACCCTATGGCGCAAATGGCACATCTTTTTATTAAGAACATAAATAATTCCAAATGTTATAATAATGTAGAAGATTATAACATAGTTTATCACGCTAAATTTGGTAACTATGACAGAGAGGGACATTTAACCGCTATCTTTGATAAGGAGCCAATGTCGGGGGTAGAATTAGAAATTACCATACAAAAGAAAAAAGAAAATAAATGTACAGATTGTTAAACATTAAAACACAAAATAAAAATAAATATTATGTCATGTAAAGTATGCAAGTGCGATGTAGCACTTATCAACACAGGTCTACCCAATTGTACAACGATACATGGGATAGCTAACCGATTAATTATGGTATCTAAGTACGATACTTCAGGAACAGAAAACTCTATTCCATCTGGAACAACATTTGACCAAGCCTATTTGGATGCGAAGATTAACAACGCAGACGAATTAGCTAGATGGTATCCTATCGCGGGGGTTTTCGAAAACGTAGAACAGCTAAGAGAAGATAGCGTTTACTTTGAAGCCAACAGCGGAACAAAAAGATTCGTTAGAAAAGGAATCAAAAACTTCGCGGGTATGTTATTAGAATTTCCCGCTGCTTATCTTAAAAGTCTAGACCAATTTAAATGTGGTCAGTGGACTTGTCTAATCGTAGATTGTGATGGTGGATTAGTAGGTTACGGAGATTTAGAAACGGGAATGACTGGTATTCCAGTAGAAAAAGCTACAATGGACGCTAATTTTGTAGAACAGACTGATTCTGACGTAGCAATGTTAAAATTAGATTGGCAATGGGACAAGTCTACAACTGACGCAAATATCAAATATATTGCTTCTGACGACATTACAGCTGATTTAAACGATTCTAAGGGTCTAATTGATGTTGTACCATTGAAAACCGATTTTACGCGAGGATATGACGTAGCAAGTGCTACTGAATTTAGTTTTGATGCTAAAACTATCTTTGGTACTAAAGTTACTGGATTAGTTTTAGGTGATTTTACGCTTACAAACAATACAACCGCTTCAGTAGTACCTACTAGCTCAGTAGTTGAATCACCCGCGGGATTCTATACATTCGGTTTCCCCGCACAAACTACTAACGATTTGGGAACTCTAGACTTATCAAAAGATGGTTTTAGTGGTTCTGTATTATCAGCTCTTCCAATAACATTCGCTTAATATTATGGGAAAATATATTCAAGTATTAAACGCGGGTTTCAGTGTAGATGCTGTAATAGGTATTAAATCGCAAGCCGAATTTGAGAAGGTTTTTCCTAATCTAAATGCAAAAGTGTATTTTCCCAGAGTTAAGGAAGCCTTGAAAGGATTCAAAAAACCAAAGGTAACCAAACAACGGAAACCGATGGATGATGTACAGCAAGATGGGGATTAATATATTCCTAGATGTTGCTAACAAATTAAAGTCAATCACACCGACCTTTTTAATAAGGTCGGTATTTGACGATAATCTAGAAGAGTTTGTTTTAAACCTTGTTAAAATAGACCAGTTAAAAAATCAAGGAATAGATAGTACTGGGGATGTTATAGGGTATTACTCCCGTACTACAGCAAGTTTAAACCCTAAAAAAGTGTTTAATACTCACTACACTCTAGAAGATAGTGGATATTTTAAAGATAGTTTTGAACTAATAATAAGTAATGAGGATATAAAAATTTGGGCGGATGGAAGTACTGGTAAAAAAGAAGACATTATACAAAAATATGGTAGAGAAATTATCGGTTTTACTAACAAAAGTGTCGAAAAATATCAGTTTGCTGTTGGCTTATTACTATCAGAAGTCATGCGGACTATTATTACGAACTCATTCAGGACTTGATACAATGCCTATCTACAATTGGTCAGAAATGTTTGCAAGTGAAGATTTAGGACATTTATTTGTAAAGTATCGCAAAAATATATACTCAGTCCGATTACAGAAAAAATCTGATAAAATGATGAACGAATACATTCAAAAAGTAGGTTTATCAAAAAAGTACTTAAATTATATTAAGGAACTTCAGAGAGGGCAAAAACACAAAAATAAATTTATTGATGGTGACGATGTTTCAGGTACATTTGCAGAGTTATCAGACAAAAACCTAAACGATTTTTTCAAGGATTTTGGAAAAGACGAAAAACAAAAGATTGAGCTAGTTAGAACTTGTTCAGCTATGGAGAAATACCAAGGTGTAGAAATTGACCCTAAAGTTATAAATGTAT
>Ga0208972_1000301_pt1 | contig 19877 bp, 10 predicted proteins | sample AOAMet_48_BLW_10_2_FD_188232 | JGI IMG/M metagenome (GOLD analysis project Ga0208972, IMG submission 188232) | Ammonia-oxidizing marine microbial communities from Monterey Bay, California, USA - CAN11_48_BLW_10 (SPAdes) | ecosystem: Environmental > Aquatic > Marine > Intertidal zone | place...
TAGTATTAAAAATACATACTTAACTCAATTTTAAGATATTTTTTACAAAGTTACCTTAGGATAATCATGCATTCTAATAAAACAACTCACAATAATCTCATTGATGCATTTTTTTTTAGACAAAGGCTGTTAAAAAGTTTCTCATAACCTTGACCAAATCAGTTGTTTTCTGATAAAAAATTTCAGAAAAAAAACTACCTTTACACTTTAAAAACCATTGAAATCCTATCAAGAATGATTCACTTTTTTGGAGACATTACAACCAAAATATTTGCTGTCCAGACAACCGCAGAAATTTCATCACAAAGCAACCAAAAACTGCAATGGCTTTTTGGCAATACACCACAAATAAAGCAGTCCGCAATCGCGGATTTTTTTATTGGTCCCAGAGCAGCTATGATTACACCATGGAGTACAAATGCTGTTGAAATAACTCAAAACATGGGTGTTGAAGGAATTATTAGAATTGAAGAGTTCGTCCCCGCTACAGAAACTACAAGTGATTTTGACCCAATGTTATTGCAAAAATTTCCCTTGTTAGACCAAACTATTTTTGATGTATCTGCAACGCCAGAGGCTATAAAAGATATTCATGATATTGCTGCCTACAATGAGTCTGAGGGATTGGCTTTAAACAAGGAAGAAGTTACATACCTAGACACCCTTGCAATTAAGCTTGGCAGAAAACTCACAGACTCTGAAGTATTTGGTTTTAGCCAAGCCAATAGCGAGCATTGTAGACACAAAATATTTAATGGTACTTTTATTATTGATGGAGAGAAAATGCCATCTTCTTTATTCAAATTAATCAAAAAAACTTCCAAAGAAAATCCAAACGAAATTGTATCTGCCTATAAAGACAATGTTGCTTTTGTAAATGGTCCTGTAGTAACCCAATTTGCCCCAAAGAGTCCAGACAAACCAGATTACTATCAAAACAAAGACTTTAATAGTGTAATTTCAATAAAAGCAGAAACACATAATTTTCCAACAACGGTTGAGCCTTTTAACGGAGCAGCAACAGGATCTGGTGGAGAAATTAGAGATAGATTGGCTGGAGGAAAAGGATCACTACCCCTAGCTGGTAGTGCAGTGTATATGACATCTTACTCGAGATTAGAAAAAAATCGCCCCTGGGAGCAAGCCATGGAAGAAAGAGATTGGTTGTACCAAACACCGCTTGATATTTTAATTAAAGCAAGTAATGGCGCTAGTGATTTTGGAAACAAATTTGGCCAACCACTTATCACAGGATCTGTACTCACCTTTGAGCACGAAGAACACGCCAGAAAACTAGGTTTTGACAAAGTTATTATGATGGCTGGAGGAATTGGGTATGGTAAAGCAGAACAAGCCCTAAAGGATACACCTCAACAAGGAGACCAGATCGTGATTCTTGGCGGAGAAAATTACCGCATCGGTATGGGAGGCGCAGCCGTATCTAGTGCAGACACAGGTGCCTTCTCTAGTGGCATTGAATTAAATGCCATACAGAGGTCTAATCCAGAAATGCAAAAACGCGCTGCTAACGCTGTAAGAGGCATGGTAGAGAGTGATATAAATCCTATTGTATCTATTCATGATCATGGCGCAGGTGGGCACCTCAACTGCCTTAGCGAGCTGGTGGAAGATACCGGAGGGAAAATTAATATAGATGCCCTTCCTCTTGGAGACCCAACACTTTCTGCTAAAGAGATTATAGGAAACGAATCTCAAGAACGCATGGGTCTTGTTATTGGTGAAAAAGACATCAATACCCTGCAACGCGTTGCAGATAGAGAGCGATCTCCTATGTACCAGGTTGGTGAAGTTACTGCAGATCATCAATTTACTTTTGAGAGCAAAACATCTGGAGAAAAACCTATGGATTTTGCTTTAAGTGATATGTTTGGAAGTTCTCCAGAAACAATCATGACAGATACCACCATAAATAGAGAGTATACCGCTGCGAGTTACGATGTTTCAGAAATTAAAAAATACACCAGTGAGGTATTAAGCCTTGAGGCTGTAGGTTGTAAAGACTGGTTAACCAACAAAGTAGACCGCTGTGTTACGGGTAAGGTAGCAAAACAACAATGCGCCGGGCCTTTACAATTACCACTAAACAATTGTGGTGTGATGGCATTAGATTATAATGGTAAACAAGGGGTTGCTACCAGTATTGGACACTCCCCTATCTCTGGACTTATAGATCCAGTAGCAGGATCTAGAAATTCTATAACAGAGTCTTTAACCAATATTATTTGGGCGCCCCTAGACAAAGGATTAAAAAGTATTTCTTTATCTGCCAATTGGATGTGGCCCTGTAATAATCCAGGAGAAGATGCGCGTCTTTATAAAGCTGTTGAAGCAATTAGTGATTTTAGTATTGCTCTTGGCATTAATGTGCCCACTGGAAAGGATTCTCTTTCTATGAAGCAGAAATATAAAAACCAGGAAGTAATATCTCCAGGAACTGTAATTATAACAGCTGCTGGACATTGTAATGATATTAAAAAAGTTGTAGAGCCTGTATTACAAAAAGACAAAGGAAGTATCTATTACATAAACATAAGCCAAGACAATTTTAAACTAGGAGGATCCTCTTTTGGTCAAGTTTTAAATAGTGTTGGAAATGAGGCTCCAACAGTAAAAAATGCCTCTTATGTGGCTACCGTTTTTAACACCATTCAAGGTCTTATCATGGAAGACCAAATTGCGGCAGGACATGATGTTGCCTCTGGAGGACTTATTACTACCCTGTTAGAAATGTGCTTTGCAGACACTAACTTAGGAGCTACTTTAAACTTATCTGATCTCAAAGAAGAAGATACTGTAAAAGTTTTATTTTCAGAGAATTGCGGTATTGTAATTCAAGCATCACATGATCACACTTTCGAGAACACTTTACTAGAAAACAGCATAGATTTTGTCAAAATAGGAACGGTCTCAAACAAAGAAGAGTTAACCCTTACCAACTATAAGGATCAGGTTTGTTTTGATATCCTGCATATGAGAGACTCTTGGTATAAGACCTCTCACCTACTGGATGTAAAGCAGAGCGGAAATATGGCAGTACCACGTTTTGAAAACTATAAAAATCAACCGTTACAGTTTACATTCCCGAAAAATTTTAACGGAAAAAAACCCGTGATAGACAGCTCTAAAAAACGTATTAAAGCAGCCATTATAAGAGAAAAAGGATCTAACAGCGAACGTGAAATGGCAAACGCCATGTACCTGGCTGGTTTTGATGTTAAAGATGTCCACATGACAGATTTAATTACAGGAAGAGAAACATTAGATGATATAAAATTTATTGCAGCTGTAGGAGGCTTCTCAAACAGCGACGTATTAGGAAGCGCAAAGGGTTGGGCAGGTGCGTTTTTATACAATGAAAAAGCAAACACAGCATTACAAAACTTTTTCCACAAAGACGACACCCTATCTCTGGGGGTTTGTAATGGATGTCAATTATTTATAGAACTAGGATTACTAAACCCTAATGATACAGAAAAACCAAAAATGCTACATAACGATAGCGGGAAGTTTGAATGTAATTTCACCTCTGTAACTATTCAAGAAAACAACTCAGTAATGCTCTCTAGCCTTGCTGGAAGCACCCTTGGTATATGGGCCGCTCATGGTGAAGGGAATTTTTCATTCCCTAAAGAAGAAGGGCATTATAACATTGTTGGAAAATATGGGTATGACGCATTTCCAGCAAATCCAAACGGGAGTGATTACAACACTGCAATGATGACAGACGCCTCTGGAAGACATCTTGTTATGATGCCACATCTAGAGCGCTCTACTTTTCCTTGGAATTGGGGACACTACCCAAAAAACACCAATGATGAGGTTAGCCCTTGGCTAGAAGCGTTTGTAAATGCCAGAAAATGGTTAGAAACAAAGTAATTTTCTCACTTTTAATTCATATTTAACACTCTTGAAGGCATAGTAACCATACCTTTGGTATTCATTGATTTGCTATACACTAGAATTTATTAAAAAATGAAAAATACGTTATTTACATTATTATTGGTATGTGTTACTCTTAGCAGTTTTTCTCAGTCTTTTGAAGAAAAGTTTCAGCGCGCAAAGATTTACTATTCAGACTCGCAACAACTCTCCCAATTAGAGAGTTTAGGTGTAGCCGTAGATCATGGGAAACATAAAAAGGGATATTTTATTATTTCAGACTTTTCTACCTCAGAGCTTACTATTGCTCGTGACAATGGTTTTAAGTTTGACATCCTTATAGATGATCTTGAACAACGTTTTTTAACTCAAAACAATCTTCAGACGCCCCTTATAAATCTAGATTGTGATAATAGTGCTGAAACCTATGAAACTCCAGTGCACTTCAATGATCCTTCGGGGTCTATGGGTGGTTACTTTACATACCAAGAGGTATTAGATGAGTTAGACCAGATGAAAGCATTGTATCCTAATTTAATTACTACAAAAGCAAACATTAGCAATTTCTTAACCCAAGGACAGCCAGATAACTCTGTAACTCCATCTATTGGCGGAAATGGCATTAAATGGGTTAAAATTAGTGACAATCCAGATGCTTCAGAGCCAGAACCACAGATATTATACACGGCTATACACCATGCCCGTGAACCAATGTCATTACACCAACTAATTTTTTACATGTGGTATTTGCTAGAGAATTATGATACAGACCCAGAGATTCAGAGCATTGTTGATAATACCGAACTTTACTTTGTCCCTGTTGTAAACCCTGATGGATACCTATACAACGAAAAAACCAATCCAAATGGAGGTGGTTTTTGGAGAAAAAACAGAAGAAACAACGGTAATGGAACCTTTGGTGTAGATAACAACAGAAACTACGAATTTTTTATTGACGGCAACTCCAGTAATGGTATGTGGGGCGGTGAAGGATCTTCTGGAAATCCAGACAGCCAAGTATACAGAGGTACAGGGCCCTTTAGTGAGGTAGAAAACCAAGCCATGAAATGGTTTGTAGAACAGCATAATTTTATCATGGCCTTTAACAACCATAGCTATGGTGAATTGTTACTTCGCCCTTATGGATACATAGAAAACACACCATCTGTAGATGAAGAATTACTTGATAATTTAGGCGCCGAATTAGTATCACAAAACGGTTACAACAACATACTCTCAGCAGAGCTGTATGCTGCCGCGGGAGACAGTGATGACTTTATGTACGGTACTGTTGGTACCCATGATAAAATATTTGCATATACTCCAGAAATTGGTCCTGAATTTTGGCCTCCTTCCAACCAAATCGAGCCTATTGCTAAATCTATGATGTATCATAATGTAACGGCAGCAAAAATGATAAACAATTTTGCCTCTTTAAAAGATACAGGCGCTACCTACACGGGAACCAGTCCTGTGATAGACGCTCCTTTTGAAATAAAAAGATTTGGTTTATCTGGTGATGGAAACTTTAGCGTTTCACTCAATCCTATTTCAAACAATATTGATGCTGCGGGAGAGGCTGTAAACTTTAATGGACTTGAGCTATTAGAAACACAAAACGGCAACATACAATATAGCCTTAGCGGCGCTGTAAATAGCGGAGATCTAATTGTATATGAGTTAGTCGTTAATAATGGCGAGTATGACACAACACTTCTAGTGACTAAAACATTTGGGAGTCTTACCAGTATTTTTGAAGACGATGCCTCCTCTACCTCTAATTACTCAAATAATGGATGGGCTACCACATCGCAAACTTTTGTTTCTGCGCCAAGTAGTATTACTGAATCTCCAAATGGAGATTATGATGATAATGCCAATAAATCTATAGTATTAAACAATACCATAGACCTTACTGGGGTTATTGGAGCTAATGTAACGTTTTGGACCAAGTTTGACATAGAAAACAACTATGATTTTGCGCAGTTCCAAATTTCTACAAACGGCGGTAATAGCTGGATATCCCAATGCGGATTGTACACCAATGCAGGAAGTGAAGACCAGCCAGAGGGTCAACCACTGTATGATGGAACGCAAAATGAGTGGGTACAAGAACAAATAGACTTGAGTGATTATATTGGCCAAACCATACGTGCACGTTTTATTTTCAGGTCAGATAATTTTGTAGAAGCAGACGGGTTTTACTTTGATGATTTAACATTTAACACCTTAAATGATGATACGCTTTCCCTAGAAGATATCCAACAATATCAGTTTGGTATTTATCCAAACCCAGTAAAAGATATATTACACATTACAACCAACTTAACAGACTACACTGCTTCAGTTTACACCATGGATGGTAAACTTATAAAAAGCAGTAAGGCATCTGCAAATCATTCATTGGATTACAGTGATCTTGCACCTGGTATATACATATTAAAACTATCTCAAAAACAAACACTACAAACCTTTAAGATAATAAAACAATAGATACACCCATAGTGTTATAAAAAATGTCATACCATTAGCCTGGTGTGACATTTTTTTGTGCGTTTTGAATTTAATTCTTCAAGTTATTTAAAATCAATATTTTTCACTATTTTGCATTCACAGAAATTATAATGATATGACAGAAGTAAAAAGACTTTTTGACTTTCCATACTACCAATTAGAAAACTATCCTCAAGAGGCTGCACTAGTTAGTAAAGAAAATGGAACTTGGGTTAAAACATCCACCCAACAATATATAGATCAAGCCAATGCAATTAGCCGTGGTTTGATAAAACTTGGAGTAAAAGCCAATGACAAAGTAGCCATTATTTCTATGACAAATAGAACACAGTGGAATATCTGTGACATTGGAATACTGCAAACAGGCGCACAAGATGTGCCTATCTACCCTACCATATCTGAGCAAGACTATGAGTATGTTCTTAACCACTCAGAGTCTAAATATGTATTTGTTTCCTGTAAAGAAGTCCTAGATAAAATAAATAAAATAAAAGCAAATGTTCCTACTCTTTTAGGGGTCTATAGCTTTGAAGATATAGATGGCTGTGATTCTTGGCAAGAAGTGATTACCCTTGGTAATGACAATCAAGATTTGCAACAAGAAGTGCAAAAACGCATGGACGGAGTTCATGAAGATGATTTAGCAACACTTATATACACCTCTGGAACTACCGGAAGGCCAAAAGGAGTAATGCTAAGCCACAAAAACATTGCATGTAATGCTAAACACAGTAAAGGGAGATTACCCATAGAAATGGGTAAATCCAAGGCGCTGAGTTTTTTACCTGTATGTCATATATATGAGCGCATGCTATTGTACATGTACCAATATTGTGGTGTAAGCATTCATTTTGCTGAAAGTTTAGAAACCATTAGTGATAACCTTAAAGAAATTCATCCAGAGGTAATGACGGCTGTACCTCGTTTACTTGAAAAAGTATACGATAAAATTATTGCCAAAGGTGCAGATTTAACGGGAGTTAAAAAGAAACTATTCTTTTGGGCCGTTGATCTTGGTCTACAATGGGAACCTTATGGACAAAATGGTTGGGTGTATGAAACAAAGCTAAAAGTAGCACGCAAATTAATTTTCAGTAAGTGGCAAGAAGCCCTTGGTGGAAATTTAAAAGCTATTGCTTCTGGTTCTGCAGCATTACAACCTAGACTTGCAAGAGTATTTAATGCGGCAGGATGCCCAGTAATGGAAGGGTATGGTCTTACAGAGACCTCTCCTGTGGTTACGGTTAATGATATGCGTGATGGTGGTTTTAGAATTGGAAGTGTTGGTAAAGCATTACCAGACACAGAAGTTAAAATTGCTGATGATGGAGAAATATTGATAAAGGGACCTCAAGTAATGCAAGGATATTACAAAGATCCAGAGCAAACTGCAGAGGTACTTAAAAATGGATACTTCCATACTGGAGATATTGGAGAAATAGATAGTGACGGTTTCTTAAAAATTACAGACCGTAAGAAATCTATGTTTAAAACCAGTGGTGGTAAATATGTAGCGCCTCAATTAATAGAAAATGCTATGAAGCAGTCTTCATTTATTGAGCAGATTCTTGTGGTGGGTGATGGAGAGAAAATGCCAGCTGCACTTATACAACCAAACTGGGAGTGGATAAACCAGTGGAGCACTATAAAAGGTCATAACATTTCTAAAGACACAGCAGTTGCATCTCAAGATCAGAAGCTGATTGACCGAATCCAAGAAGAAATTAATTTCCATAACGAAGGTTTTGGAAGTTGGGAAAAAGTAAAAACCTTCCAACTTACTCCAGATGTATGGAGCATTGATGCAGGACACCTTACCCCTACCATGAAATCAAAACGTAAAGTAATCAAGGAAATGTACAAAGACCTTTATGAGAAGCTCTATGGGCGTTCTTAATACAGGTACACGTTTGTACAATAAATCACGCTATGCAAATAGCGTGATTTTTTTTTGAAATGTTAGCTCAAAAAAAAGATTAAAAAATTTAAAAACAGTATACGTGTGTGATGAGCAGATTGTTTTGTAACATTTTACTACATTTGTTTACTAACTCAATACAATCAAAAAAAATAAAGATGTCTGAATCAAATGTTACAGTAAAAGAAAGTGCTATCCAATATGGTTTAATTCTTGGAGGAATTTTAGCAATTTCAACGGTATTAATGTATGCCCTTAATCAAGAATTATTTCTTTCTGCTTGGGTTGGTGTAAGTACTATTGTGCTTGTTATAGGTACTGGTATTTTTTCAGTTGGCAAAGCAAAAGACATACTAGGTGGATTTATGAGCTTTAAAGAGGCCTTCACAGCATACTTTATTACCACAGCTGTAGGTTTAGCAATTAGCACGGCAGTAGGTATATTAATATTTGCTATTATTGACACAGAACTTGGAGCCTATTTAAATGAACAAAGTTATGAAATGGCTCGGGCCTTTATGGAGCGTTTTAATACTCCTGAAGAAATTATGAACGAATCATTAAATGAACTAAAAGAAGTTGATAATTTTTCAATAGTAAATCAAGTCAAATCTTATTTCACTGGATTAATTATGCAAGCAGTTATTGGATTGCTTATCGGTTTAATATTCAAAAAAGCAGATCCAAACGCCATAGACTAACCCATGAATATATCTGTAGTCATACCTCTTTTAAATGAAGAGGAATCTATTAAAGAACTTTATCTCTGGATTGCTAAAGTGATGCAAGCAAACAGCTTTAGCTATGAGGTAATATTTATAGATGATGGCTCTACAGATACATCTTGGTCTATTATTGACTCTCTACACAAACAACACCCCAAAATAAAAGCCATACAGTTTTTAAGAAACTTTGGTAAATCTCAAGCCTTACATGCAGGTTTTGCAATGGCTCAAGGCGATGTGGTTATCACCATGGATGCAGATTTGCAGGACAATCCAGAAGAAATACCTGAGCTTTATAACATGATTTGTAATCAAGGCTATGATTTGGTTTCTGGTTGGAAAAAAGTACGGTATGACTCTAAGATATTTAAAAATTTTCCATCCAAAATATTTAACTGGGCGGCAAGAAAGACCTCTGGTGTTCAATTAAATGATTTTAATTGCGGGCTTAAAGCCTACCACAAAAATGTAATTAAAAACATAGAGGTTACCGGAGAAATGCATCGATACATTCCTGTTTTGGCCAGTAATGCTGGCTTCACCAAGATTGGAGAAAAAGTTGTACAACACCAAGCTCGTAAATATGGTAGCACAAAATTTGGTGTAGACCGTTTCACTCATGGGTTTTTAGACCTACTTACCCTTTGGTTCTTTTCTAGATTTGGCAGAAGGCCTATGCACTTATTTGGAGCCTTAGGTGCTTTTATGCTAACCATTGGGTTTTTATTTGCTTTTTACCTGGGAGTTGATAAGTTGTTTATCAACCCAACGGGTAGACTTATTACAGAAAGACCGCAATTTTATATTGCTATAACAGCAATGATTATAGGTTCTCAGCTTTTTCTTGCTGGCTTTTTAGGAGAGCTACTCTTACGCACCAAAAAAGAAAACAGCAACTATTCTATTAAAAACACGTTATAAGTAGGTTGCTTCTAATTTAGGTATGCTATTTATATCTAGTAAAATTAGTAAAAATCTCTCTTCAGGGCTGCAGTAAATTAGCTATTTTTGCATATAAAATAATCCTTAATGAATACCATAGACCCTACCTTATTAGAGCGCGTAAATGTTTGGCTCACTCCTACTTTTGATACCCACACACAAGAGAAAATAAAGCAACTTATAGCCAATGACCCACAAGGGCTAGATGACGCTTTTTACAAAAATCTTGCCTTTGGTACAGGAGGTATGCGCGGTATCATGGGTATTGGTGATAATAGAATAAACAAATACACCCTTGGTAAAAACACACAAGGAATTAGTAATTATCTTAAAAAGTGTTTTCCGTCAGAGGTTTTAAAAGTTGCCATTGCTTTTGATTGCAGACACAACTCTAAAGAACTTGCACAAGTAGTTGCAGATGTATTTTCTGCCAATGGTATAGAGGTGTTTTTATTTAGTGATTTGCGCCCTACTCCAGAATTATCTTTTGCTGTAAAACATTTAGGCTGTCATTGTGGTATTGTACTCACTGCTTCACACAATCCTCCAGAATATAATGGGTATAAAGTATACTGGCAAGACGGAGGCCAGCTAGTACCACCGCAAGACGCTGCCATTATTAAAGAAATAAACGCATTGGCTTACAGTGATATTCTATTTAATGCCAAGGAAGAACTAATAACAGAAATAGACCAAGAGGTAGATGATGCCTTTGCTCAGGCTGCTGTTAAAAATGGAAGTTACAACACCACTGATACAGCCAAAAAAGACTTAAAGATTGTTTTTACAGCACTGCACGGTACCTCTATTACCATGATACCACGAGTTTTGGAAGCAGCAGGGTATACAAATGTGCATGTAGTAGCGCAACAGGCAACACCCGATGGAGATTTCCCAACGGTGATCTCTCCAAATCCAGAAGAGCCAGAAGCGCTTAAAATGGCTATAGAGATTGCTGAGCAAACAAATGCAGATATTGTAATAGGTACCGATCCAGATTGCGATAGATTAGGAATTGCAGTTAGAAATAGCCAAGGCATTATGGAAATTATTAACGGAAACCAAGCCATGGCTATCAAAACAAATTTTCTTCTTGAAAATTGGAAAAGCACGGGCAAATTAACTGGAAACCAATTTATAGCCTCCACAATTGTATCAACACCAATGATCGCGAAAATTGCTGATGCTTATGGTGTTATCTACAAAGAAAGTCTCACTGGTTTTAAGTGGATTGCCAAAATGGTAGTAGACTTCCCAGAGTTAGAGTTTATTGGTGGTGGTGAAGAGAGTTTTGGTTTTATGGTTGGAGACTTTGTAAGAGATAAAGATGCTGTAACTGCAAGTTTATTAGCCTGTGAGGTTGCCGCTCAGCAAAAAGCGAAATCCCGCACCCTGTTTGAGTATTTGGACACCATTTACAAAGAAGTAGGATACTATAGAGAACATCTTGTTTCACTTGTTAAAAAAGGAAAAAAAGGTGCCCAAGAAATTGAGCAAATCATGAAAGACTTGAGCACAAACCCTTTAAAAGAGATTGCAGGCAGTCCTGTGGTGAGCATCGAAGATTATAACACCAGTACAAGACTTGATGTATTAAATAACACGACTGTTACCTTAGATATTCCAAAGAGTAATGTTCTTATATATTACACTCAAGATGGGAGTAAAATAGCAGCCAGGCCAAGTGGTACAGAACCTAAGATTAAATTTTACATTAGCGTTCAAGACAAACAACAAGCAAATATTTCAGAACTACTGAAAGATAAAATAAATGCTATTTGTACTGATTTAAATATAGTATAACCCTATGAATTACTTCAAAAAAATACTAGACTACGCAAGGCCCTACAAAAAGTACGCGGTGTTAAACATCATTGCCAATGTATTCTATGCTTTTTTTGGAACCCTGGCCTTTGTGTCTTTAATGCCTATGTTAAAGGTATTATTCGGAAATGGAGAAAAAGTGTTGGTAAAACCTACCTACCTAGGTATTACAAAAATTGGAGATTATTTTGAGCAGTTCTCTAATTTCTACATCACCCAGCGCATTGAAACCTCTGGAGAGATGGGAGCACTTACCATCATGATTGTGTTTGTAATTGCTACTTTTTTATTGAAAAATTTATTTGGCTATTTAGCGATGTATTTTATTACATTTCTAAGAAATGGTGTATTAAAAGACCTACGTAACGAATTGTACCGAAAAACAGTAGCACTTCCTGTGTCTCACTATTCTGAAAAAAGAAAAGGAGATACCATTGCTAGAATTACCAATGATGTACTAGAAGTGCAACACTCTTTTTTGTCTATACTGGAGCTAATAGTTAGAGAACCGCTAATGATTTTATTTACCATTATAGCCATGCTTGCGATAAGCCCTGAGCTCACCTTATTTGTTTTTATATTTATTCCTGTTTCTGGTTTTCTAATTTCAAAAATTGGAAAGTCTCTAAAAAGCCATAGTGATAAGGTACAAAGAGAGCAAGGGTATTTTTTATCTCTCTTAGAGGAAACATTAGGGGGTTTAAAAATTATCAAAGGATTTAATGCAGAAAAAATATTCTCCAAAAGATTTGAAGATTCTACCATGCGCTTTTTTAAATCATCGAACACATTATTAAATAGACAAAACCTGGCCTCTCCTACTAGTGAATTTTTAGGTATTGCAGTAATATCGATACTCTTATGGTATGGAGGATCTATGGTACTGGTTGATAAATCACTACCAGCAGAGGCATTTATCGTATATATGGGGCTTGCTTACAATATTCTCACACCAGCAAAAGCTATAAGTAAAGCTAGTTATAGTGTAAAAAGAGGTAATGCTGCTGCTGAACGTGTGTTGGAGATACTAGAAACCAAATCTAGCATCATTGACAAACCAGATGCAATTGTAAAAAATGGTTTCACAAATACCATGCGTATAGACAACATTAGCTTTAAATATGACCAAGAAAATGTGTTACAAAACTTTAGTTTAGAAATACCTAAAGGGCATACCGTTGCACTGGTTGGGCAAAGTGGTAGTGGTAAAAGCACCATTGCAAACCTAGTTACACGTTTTTATGATGTAAATACTGGGAGTATAACCATTGATGATATAGATATAAAAGACATGACTCAAAACTCATTACGAGGTTTACTTGGACTTGTGACCCAAGATTCTATTTTGTTTAATGACACTATTAGAGAAAATTTACGCATTGGAAAAGAAAATGCTACCGATCAAGAAATTATTGCAGCATTAAAGATTGCAAATGCTTGGGAGTTTGTAAAAGAATTGCCTAAAACTATTGATACCAATATTGGTGATAGTGGTAATAAATTAAGTGGTGGCCAAAAGCAGCGTCTGAGTATTGCAAGGGCTGTACTGAAAAACCCTCCTATTATGATCCTAGATGAAGCCACTTCTGCCCTAGATACAGAAAGTGAACGCCTGGTTCAAAACGCCTTAGAGAACATGATGAAAAATAGAACTTCTATTGTCATTGCCCACAGGCTATCTACCATTCAAAATGCTGATACTATCGTGGTACTCAGCAAAGGATGTATTGTTGAGCAAGGGAAACACGCAGATTTATTAGCAAAAAAAGGAATGTATTACAGCCTTGTTGAGATGCAATCCTTAGCCTAAAGGCTAGTTTATTGCATAAAAAAAGAGCAGTTGGGAGACTGCTCTTGAATTTTTGTTAAACACATTTGGGGCACGTGCCTAACTTTACTAACATAAGTATGATACAAATATAACTCTTTATTTAGAGTACACAAGAAAAAAATGTATTTTATCGTATTTTATTAACACTTTATCGTTTTTATGTGTATTTTTTTGATTTGATACACTTTTTAATTCCTACTTAAGTACAGAATTTATAAAACATAAAATGGCGAGAAAGCCCCCGCTATTCTCGCCATTAGTGAACTCATATTACATTTGAGGCATATAATAAAAGTTTCAAAAATTAACCTGAAACAAATATAGAAAGAATTTTCCTACAAAACAAGGATTAATTGCATTTTATCTTATTTGTGTGCTTTTAATCGGTTTATTTAGATTTTAAAAGAACTTACCTAAACACTATTTTTGAAATCTTCTTACTACCACTGGCAAATGCTACGCTATCATTTACAAATTCTATGGCATAAAAGCCCTCTTTAGATAATTCACTCCAAGTGAGACCTTGATCACTGCTATAAGAAATACCCGGTGACCCAACCGCTACAATACCCTGCCCTTTTGTTCCAGGCACAAAAGATACCGAAGATCTATATCCAGGGCCTGCGCCGTTACTGAGTAAACTCCAGGTTTTTCCGCCATCTTTGGTAATGGCTTTATTCCCCTGATTAAAATCTTTATCATCCCAGTTTCCGCCAACAATAACACCCGTGCTGGCATCAAAAAAATCAACGCTATAAATACCCGTCATAACACCTCCTTGCAAAATAGGAGTATCATACACGGCCCAAGTAATGCCTTTGTCTGGAGAATGAAACACACGGGCCCTCATTCCTCCTGTTACAATCCAGGTATGATCTCCATAAATTGCTATATTAGAGTTACTAGCTGCAAATGCAGCTTCACCAACCACTACAGATGGCAAGACATCACAAGACAATTTAGACCAAGAATCACCTCCATCTCTGGTTATAATAATAGAAAGACAGCCACCTATAGGATCTCCCATGGCAATACCTTCTTGGTCATTCCAAAAAGAAATTGCATCGTAAAAGACGCCCTCACCGGTTTCTAGGTATACTTCTTGCATAGTAGTAGCCTGATTATCTTTAACGTCAATTTTGTATAAAACCGCAGGGGTATCAATGCTTAAAACAAAAACAGCATCTTGTGTCTTGGTTATAGCTCTAAAATGGAGCAGCTTGTTATCATAGGTTACCGTTGCAAGTTTAGGGGTATTTCCATCTACAAGCCCAACAACACCTCTATTGGCTGCAAACCATACACGTGAAGTATCTTGGGCAACAATAGCACGAATACTCAAGCTATCTGTAAATATTTCTGAAATACTAACACGTGTAAAAGACTCTTTTTTTTGTCTAGAACAAGAGCTACATACTACAAGGATTATAATGATACTTAAAAGATGTTTCATCGTCATGTTATTTTTAGTAAAAGTAACTAAAACAAATCGTTGAAAATAAGATACCTTTGCATACGCATTAAAGCATACAAAATGCTGTTTATTATTTACCTATGAGATTACACAGAACCCTTGTTTTTGCTACTATTGATTCATTAGACCTTATTTTTAATGAGCAAAAACAAGCCGATAAAGTATTGAGATCTACCCTGAAAAAAGACAAACGTTGGGGCTCAAGAGACCGCAGTTTTATTGCAGAAACCACCTATGACATAGTGAGGTGGAAACGCCTTTACCAGGAGATTGCAGAGGTACAAGCTCCTTTCTCTCGCGGTAATCTGTATAGAATGTTTGCTGTTTGGTGTACCCTAAAAGGCATAGCCATACCTAAAGACTGGACACAATTTGAGCAAACTCCAACAAGGCGTATTAAAGGTCGTTTTGATGAATTATCAAAAACAAGAAAAATCAGGGAATCTATTCCAGATTGGTTGGATGAATTGGGTGTAAAAGAATTAGGTAAAAAATGGGACAAAGAGTTGGCGGCATTAAACAAGCAAGCTGAAGTGGTTTTAAGAGTAAACCCATTAAAAACAACACTTGAGGATCTGCAACTAGCCTTAAAAGAAGATGAAATACTCACAAAAACAATTAAAGGATACCCACACGCGCTAGTTTTAAGAGAGCGTGCAAATGTGTTTATCACAGATGCCTTTAAAAAAGGTTGGTTTGAAGTACAAGATGCATCTTCTCAAAGAGTAGCTGCCCTTCTAGATCCAAAGCCTGGTATGCGCATTATAGATGCATGTGCTGGTGCTGGAGGTAAAAGCTTGCATATTGCCTCACTTATGAAAAACAAAGGACAGGTGGTCTCCATGGATATTTATGAAAATAAATTAAATGAGCTAAAAAGACGTGCTCGCCGAAATGGTATTCATAACATAGAAACTAGAACTATAGATTCTACCAAGGTTATTAAAAAACTTTTAGAAAAAGCAGATAAAGTACTCATAGATTCTCCATGTACTGGACTAGGTGTATTAAGAAGAAACCCAGATGCTAAATGGAAAATGAATCCTGATTTTTTAGAGGAAATTAAAGTAACTCAAAGTGAAATTTTAGATTCCTATTCTAGAATGGTAAAACCAGGAGGAGATCTTGTGTATGCTACTTGTTCTATATTACCAAGTGAAAATGAAAAACAAGTAAAAGCATTTCTAAAGCGTGATGCTGGAGAAAGCTTTACATTTGTAAAAGACGAAAAAATTCTTCCTTCAAGTTCTGGATTTGATGGATTTTATATGGCACTACTTAAAAAAAATATATAAATGAGAACATTACAACTACTTTTTTGCTTAAGCATTACAAGCATATTATTTGCACAACAACCCTACTATAACAATGTAAATCTTACCCTTACAGGAGAAGCATTATACAATGAACTTCAAGATAAGATTGATATTGACAATACAACATTTACATACGGTGATGTTCGTGATACAATGTTAGAAACAGATGAAGATCCAGATAACAGTCAAAACGTGTTATTAGTGTATGGATATAACAACTCAAGTTGTGTGACCGATCGTACTAGAAATAAACAAGAATTTGGAGGTAATTCCTGTAATTTCAACAGAGAACACGTTTTTGCACGTAGCAACGCAGACCCTGAAATGGGTGGAACTAGTAATATTTACACCGGAATTGTTGCAGATCCTCATAACCTAAGATCTAGTGATGTGCAAATGAATGGAAACCGCGGAAATAAAAAATTTGCTGCAGGTACAGGCAACGCTGGTGATGTAGGTGGAAACTGGTACCCTGGTGACGAGTGGAAAGGAGATATAGCAAGAATGATGATGTATATGTATACACGTTATGGAGAAAGATGCCTGCCTTCATTAAATGGATCAGGGCCCCTACAAAGTGGCAACAATATGCTACAAGTATACCTGCAATGGAATATAGAGGATCCCGTAGATGCTATTTTTGAAGACCAAAGAAATAACTATCTAGAGACGATATATGGAAATAGAAACCCGTTTATAGATAATCCATATCTTGCGACTATTATTTGGGGAGGAGCACCCGCTGAGGACCGTTGGGGAAACCTTGGTGTTGAAAACAACAACGAGCTAGGGTTTACTATTTATCCTAACCCAGCAACAGAGTCTATAGCTATTAGTTCTAGTAATAGCCAAACAAACATATCTGCTACTATCTATAGTATCTCTGGTAAGAAAATTAAAGAAGTTCCTTCTATTAAAGCAAACCAAAGTATGGATATTTCTACCCTTGGATCTGGCATCTATATCATAACAATAGAAAGCCCAGAAAAAGTTAGAACAACACAAAAATTAGTAATAAAGTAAGGCTGTTTTAGCTGTCAATTTATTTTTGTAAAACACATTGCATAAAAAAGTCCCGAGCTATATTTAGCTCGGGACTTTTTTCATATGATAGGATATGATTTAGTTCTTTAAAACCTGTATTACACTACTCGCATTTTTTGTAGTAGCCTTTACAAAATAAGTCCCTGTTGTAAAACCTGATATATCAATGGTTACTTGGGTTGCTGAAACCTCTTTCTCTAGTAACAGTACTCCTGTTATAGAATATACAGAAATACGCTCTAATGTACTCACTGGCGATTCTATAGTAACTTGTGCATTTGCAGGATTTGGATATACCATCAGTGATTGAATCTGATTATCATTGGTAGCCAACTCTGCCTCGGTCACAAACCTTCTAAACCCGTCATAGGTTCCAGAAGAACATTCATTAGCTCCACGTACCCTCCAAAAATATTCTGTCTCATAAGACAAGCCGCTTAATATAGTAGTCAACTCTAAGGTAGTTCCCGTAATAACAACAGTATCAAAAGTATCCTCTAAGGCTACTTCATACTCATACCCCAAGGTTGCATTGCTTGCAAGTTCCCACTCTAATTCTAAACCATCAATTGGTCTGTTTTGAGAATTATTTGATGGAGAATCCAGCTCAACTGAACCCACCTGAATGTCATCTGTTATTTCTAAAGAAACATAGGTGTTGGTTGTTTGGCTAGTACCTGTTGCTGTAATTACTATAGGATAAGATCCAAATGCCAAAACGTCAATACCTTCTATGGTTAATACAGCCGTGGCAGTTTCTGTAACAGAACTAGGAACAATAGATGCCGTAGTACCTTCTGGCGCCGCATCAAAAGTTAATACAACGGTATCATCTAAGTCTTCATCAAAAGTAACATCTATATTAAAAGTAGCCGTTTGAAGTTCTGGACATGTTAACACATTTGCGTTGGTAGTAGAAACCATAAAGCCTTCACTTGAGATACCTTCTAAAACCAAAGAAAATACTTGAGTATCATTGACTAGCAATTGCCCTTTGTGAGATACACGAACAATATAATCTCCAGCCTCTGGAGTATTAATTTCTATCTTTTCTACATTATCCACTACATTATCTCCAGTTGTTGCGCCAGCAGTTGGCGTAGCAGCATTTAAAACCCATGGCAGAAAAGTAACTCCTCCATCTTGAGATATTCGTAAATCAAGGTCATTTACAAGACTTGGCGTAGCGACATCTTCGTTTCCTCCTGGTAATGGATTAGCTGCTGGATCTGTCCAGGCAATGGTGGCAGATATGTCCTGAGTACCATCTGCTTTAAAGGTGTAGGTATACACATCATTGGCATCTAGAGTTTCAGTAATAATCATACTCTCAGTACCATCTTGTGTGATTACTTGAGCAGCACGCTGAGTGTTCATGAGCCCCCAACCAAATCTATAATCTGGACCCGGAGCAAAACCTGCCTCATCTGCGGTGTGAAGTGCTAAAGCTCTTAAGGTAGAGGCCAGCATATACTCACCATTTAAATCATTGTAATGTTGTTGTAATAACAACAAACTTCCAGATACATTTGGAGCAGACATTGAAGTCCCACTAAAGTTTGCATAAGAACCGTTTGATGCTCCAGTAGAGGAATACATGTTTACCCCTTTTGCAGAAATATCTGGCTTTATACGCCCATCATCTGTTGGTCCCCAACTACTAAAACTAGACATAAAAACATCACTGGCATCCTCATACTCTAAAACTTCAAAAGTAGCAGCAACCACAATGTTATTTTTTGCAACTCCTTTATCTATTAAATAATCATAACCACCATCCCCAGAATTTGCTCCAGATTGACGATCATTTCCTGCAGCTACCACAGGTAGGTAGTAAGGTGCATTGTATATAATTCTGTCTATATTTCTTGCATTACTATCATAATAGCCAATATACCAAAGAGGTACATTATCTGCAGGTATTCCATAACTATGATTAGAAAGAATCATTCCCTGAGAAGCTGCATTTGTCATCTCTGGTTCATCTGCCCCAAAATCATACGCTAATATTTCTGCCATTGGAGCCATACCTTTGGCTTGGCCATTGACTTGACTTCCAGAACCAACCATAGTACCCGATACATGAGTAGCATGACTACTAATACTTCCTGGATTATCAATCTGTAAAACTCTATCTTCAAGTAAATTATGGCTTTCTCTAACAAGGCCACCATCCCAGACACCTGCAATCATGTTCTCTCCGTTGAGATCTAAACCCGCTACACCGCCAGTATTAACTGTATTTGCTCTAGTTGTAATAGCACCCTCACGATTATAGGTTGCATAATATTTTGGGGTTCCATCATCAAAAACACCAACTAAAAGAGCGTTACCTCCGTTTGGCAATGTCATGTGGGTTTCCCATCCCTTTTGAGCAGCCATCTCAAAG
>Ga0208972_1000312_pt1 | contig 19623 bp, 19 predicted proteins | sample AOAMet_48_BLW_10_2_FD_188232 | JGI IMG/M metagenome (GOLD analysis project Ga0208972, IMG submission 188232) | Ammonia-oxidizing marine microbial communities from Monterey Bay, California, USA - CAN11_48_BLW_10 (SPAdes) | ecosystem: Environmental > Aquatic > Marine > Intertidal zone | place...
CCCCCATCCTACTGACCGCACCACAGGAACTGGCGCTGGGGATTAAAACCCTGCAGTTCAACGAAGCGATTACGAACTATCTAGAGGATTATCAGGCTAATATTTTATGCAATTATCTATATGAACTCGCGGGCCTGTTTATGAGCTTTTACGAACACTGTCCAATATTGAGCGAGACTAAGACGCATCAAATGAGCCGCTTGAGGCTGTGTGACATCACAGCGCGCACCCTGAAGACCGGACTGGACCTGCTCGGCATCGACACTGTGGAGCGGATGTGACGCCCCCCTACGCAATTGTTGCCGCCCGGAGCCGTAACCACGTCATTGGACGCGATGCCGATATCCCTTGGACGGTAAAGGGTGAACAGGCGCTCTTCAAGAAAATTACAATGAATGGCTGTCTGATCATGGGACGCCGCACCTTCGAATCGATTGGTCGCCCCTTGCCGGGGCGATTAACCCTGATCGTGACGCGACAGGCGCAGTACACGCAGCCTGGTTGTCGCGTTTTTCACAGCATCGAGGCGGCCTTAGACGATGCTCAGCAAACCGAGCGGCCCATTTTTGTGATCGGGGGTGGCGAGCTGTATGCCGCAACGCTCGCCAATGCCCGCCAAGTCCATCTCACGACCATCGACCTTGAAGTGGCTGGCAATGTTTTTTTCCCAGATTTTCCAACCCCCGCTTTTAAGCTCACCCATCGCGAGCATTTCGAAAGCAATCATCACTACACGTATGAAATCTATGAACAATCGGCCTTGGAGACAGTATGAAATTTGATAACCGCGTCACCCAAATGCTGGGCGTTGAATACCCGATCGTACAAGCGCCGATGGGCTGGATTGCGCGCTCAGCGCTTGCCTCTGCTGTCTCCAATGCCGGCGGCCTTGGCATCATTGAAACGAGTTCCGGCGAATTGGACGCCGTTAAAGCAGAAATTAAAAAAATGAAATTGCTGACCCAAAAACCATTTGGGGTGAATATTGCTCAGGCCTTTGTTAAAGACCCCGACATTGCGCAATTCGTGATTGATCAAGGCGTCACGTTTGTAACGACCTCCGCCGGCAGCCCAACGCGTTATACCGAGCAACTCAAGAGCGCTGGATTGACGGTCTTTCACGTTGTACCAACCCTCTCTGCCGCTCTGAAAGCTGTGGCGGCTGGGGTTGATGGCCTAATTGTTGAAGGTGGTGAAGGCGGCGGCTTCAAAAGCCCTAATGAAGTTGCCTCAATGGTGCTGTTACCCCTTGTGCGGTCTAAGGTTGACGTGCCCATCATTGCCGCCGGGGGGATGGTCGATGGCGGTACCATGGCGGCGGCGTTTGCTTTAGGCGCAGAAGGCATCCAAATGGGTACCCGTATGGTTTCAGCGCTTGAGTCACCAGTGCATCAAAACTGGAAGCAAGCGATTGTCGACGCACCCGAAACCGGTACGGTCTTCCTCAACAAATTCCACTCGCCAGCCCTGAGAGCCCTTAGAACCGAGCGGACATCGCGCCTTGAAGCCAATGCGGCCGAGAACATCATGCCCGAATTCGGCGATGCGCAAGCACTCTATTTTGGCGGCGATATGGAGGCGGCAATCCCCCTTTCCGGTCAGGTCGCCGGCCGAATTGAAAGCATTAAACCGGTGGCCGATATCCTTCACGAAACGCGAGATGAGTTTTTCCGAGTCCTTGAGTCTCTCCAGCGTCAGTATCTCTAACATCATGCGACGGGGCCTCTGCCGCGCGTCCGCGCTCGTCCTCGGGGTATTTTGGCTGGCCTGGGCACACAGCGCGGCCGTTCCCGACTTCGACGCCGCAGCCGAGGCCTATCGGGCAAATGATTTTGTTACGGCCCGCGCAGCCTTTTTGGAGCGCGCGAATGCGGGCGACCACCGATCTATGGCCATCTTGGGCATGATGTCTCGGTTTGGCGAAGGCGTCCCGGTTGACTTAACCGACGCCTTCAAATGGTATCTCGCCGCCGCACAAGCAAGCCATCCGCCCGCGCAATTTCAGGTTGCCCGCATGCTCAACTTGGGCGAGGGCGTTGCAGCCGATGAACAACGCGCCCAGTACTGGTTTAATCAAGCTGCAGAACAAGGCTATGCCAAGGCAATAGACCAACTCACGCAACGATCTCCCGAGTCGGTGATTGCGGCCCCGGTCGATGACGCGGCCACAGACCGTGTCAAAACCATCAGCCGAGTTTGGAACTTCCAATTACCCACCACCCTTAAAAAGACCGAGTTACCCCTTCCAAAGAATCACCGGCTACCGGTTGTACGCGTTCAACTCGGCGCCATGAAGACCAAAGATGCCGCCATTGATCTTTGGTCCCTAATTCAAGATGAACTTCCTGACTTAACCCTTAATCTGCCCTTCACGGTGAGCCATTACGCGGAGCCGGATCAACAATCGATTTTTCGGTTGCGCGTTGGCGAATTCCAATCCACAGATGATGGTCAATTTTTTTGCCGGCAAGTCAAAAAGGTCAGTCGACGACCTTGTTGGGTGATAAACGATCCTTCACAATAAGCAACCAACATTACCGAACCCTTCGACATCCCGTTTAAAAGGAGCGTCCCATCGATATTTCGTTTAGCCCGGAAGATCTAGCCTTCCAAAAAAAAGTAAGAGCCTTTATTGATCAACATGTGCCGCAAGGCATGGCGATGTGGACCCAACGCGGCGATTGGTTCAAGGCCTTGGCAGATCAAGGCGGTTGGGATGTCCCGAAGTGGCCCACGGATTTTGGCGGCCCCAATTTTACACCGACCCAACGTTATATATTCGACTTAGAAATGGGCAAGCAACCGACACCACCGCAACTGCCTTTTGGTGTCGGCATGCTCGCACCGATTCTGATGAACTATGGCAGCAAGGCCCAGCAGGACCAGTTTTTGCCAGGCATCCGGGATGGTAGCGTCAATTGGTGTCAGGGCTATTCCGAGCCCGGGGCTGGGTCGGATCTCGCAAACCTTAAGACCAAAGCAGAACTGAGTGACGACGGCAGTCATTATTTGGTAAACGGCCAGAAAATTTGGACCACGCTTGCCCAAATCGCGCATTGGATATTTTGCCTGACCCGCACCAGCGGTGACGGCGCCAAGCAAGAGGGCATCACCTTTCTATTGATTCCCATGGATGACCCAGGGGTTGAAGTTCGGCCGATTATCACTTTGGGCGGCAGCCACTCGGTCAACGAAGTGTATTTTACCGACGTCAAAGTCCCAGTCGAAAATCGAGTCGGCGAGGAGGGCAAAGGCTGGACCTATGCCAAGGGCCTGTTGGCACATGAACGCTCAGGGCTCGCGGGCATTCAAAACTCCGTGATGGGCCTTGAAAAGGCGAAGCGAAACGCTCAAAAAATCCGTATTGGCGCTGGCACCTTGCTAGACCTCTCCAGCTTTAAAAATAAAGTCGGTGTTTTAGAAGCAGAACTGCTGGCGCTGGAGTTTACCGAGATGCGGACCCTTGCCCGGGTTGCCGCGGGCGGCGACCCAGGACCTGAGTCCGCCATCTTGAAACTCAAAGGCACAGAAATTCAGCAACGCATCACCGAGTTAAACCTGGAAGCGGCGGGCGTCTTTGCAGCGCCCTGGGGCGCTGAGGCCTTCGGACCCGAATTTGCCCATGGCGCCACCCAATCTTATCTTGGCGGCCGCGCCACCACGATCTACGGCGGTGCCAGCGAGGTCCAAAAAGACGTCATTGCAAAAAATGTATTGGGATTGAGTTAAGGATTAATCATGGATCTTGCCTACACCACCGAACAAGACATGCTCGCTGAGAGCATCCAACGCTTTATTGCCACCGAGTACGATCTATCGAATCGTAAAAACCTGGTTGCCTCAGACTTGGGCTACAGTGCGCAACACTGGCAAACATTTGCTGAGTTAGGCTGGCTTGGAATGTCCATCCCCGAGGCCTATGGCGGGCTCGGGGGTGATTTGGTCGACACCATGATTATGTTTGAAGAATTTGGCAAAGGCCTGGTTCTCGAGCCAACGCTTTCGAGCCTCGTGCTGTTTGCCGGGGCCTTAGAACTTGCGGGTAGCGACGAACACAAGCATCACTATTTGTCCGCGTTGGGCGCTGGGGATTTAACCGGCTGCCTGGCCTATGTCGAGGCGGATGAGCCCACCAATTTCAACTTTGTCGCAACAACCGCCCTAAAAACCGAGGGTCACTATCAGCTCAATGGCACAAAATCGGTCGTGCTGAATGCGGCCTCCGCAGACGTCATTCTCATCTCCGCTAGAACCGAAGGCCAAGCAACAGACGCACACGGCATCTCGTTGTTTTTAGTGCCCGGCGATACCGAAGGTCTCTCAAGAAAAGACTATCCAACCGTTGACGGGCTGAGGGCCTCCGAGGTTCTACTGGACAATGTCCGAGTCCCGGCGTCTGCCCTTGTCGGCGCAGAAGGCGCGGCCTCACAAACTTTAAACACGGTCATCAACCGCGGCATCCTGGCAATTTCAGCCGAAGCCGTTGGCGCTATGGCCGTTTTGTATCAAAGCACCATCGATTACACCAAACAAAGGGTGCAGTTCGATCACCCCCTGTCCGAATTTCAAGTCGTGAAACACCGACTGACCGAGATGTTCATAGAATACAACCTGGCAAAGTCACTGTGCATGAAAGCGACCATGCTCCTGAATCAAAACTCAGGCGACGCACAACGCCACATCCATGCTCTGAAGTTTCTGATCGGCAAAACCTCACGCTTTGTCGGTCAAAACGCCGTTCAGCTTCACGGCGGTATGGGGATGACAGAAGATCTGGCCATTGCCCACTATTTCAAACGTCTGATGATGATCGATGCGACCTTTGGCCACACGGATATTCATTTAGATGCCTTTGTACAATAGGGATCGTCATTAAGGGGACACCATGGGCAATGCCCCGGTCCAAGAGGGTTTGTTAGAGCGCCTGTTCGTGACGCCTGCGGATCTGGCTCGGTATCCAGCGCCGAAACAAGTCGAGGCGCCGCCCCACCAACTCGCGGTCCTTGGTGAGACGAAAGAGGGTCGCGTTCTGCACGCGACACCGGGCACGGTCCAGCATTGGACCGACATGCGCCGCGCCGCCCAGCAAGACGGCATTCAACTGCAGGTGCTATCGGCCTTCCGATCCATAGACTATCAGCACCAGCTGATCGCGCGAAAACTCGATCGCGGTGACCCACCGAGCCAAATTCTCCAAGTTGTGGCGCTGCCAGGCTATAGCGAACACCATACGGGCTGCGCCCTGGACATTGTGACCACAGACTACCCTGAATTGACCGAGAACTTTGAGCTCAGCGCCGGGTTTGCCTGGCTATCGCACTCGGCGCACCAATTCGGCTTTTCCCTGAGCTATCCCCGAGATAACCCTTCGGGCTTTATCTATGAGCCTTGGCACTGGTGTTTCAAACCGGCTTAGGCGGTTTGGGATCAGTCGCAGGCGTTGCGCCATAGACTTTCATCTTCTGCTGGAGCAACGCCTCATCCGCACTCGAGCGCGCCGGGCCTTGAGCGGCTTTTTCTTGTACGGCAAAAACATACTTTTCCCGAATCACGGACCGCGGACCAAAGTGCTGCGCGCGAAGCAACGCATAAACATCATCGACCATTTTGGGATTGCCGCAAACCAAGACATGATCTGATTTCGGATCAAGCGCAAGCTGGGCGAGCCCACTTGTCACATAGCCTGAGCGCTGCCAAACCATGGAAGCGTCTTGCGAGCGAGAGCAGTGGACCGTTAATTCGAACCAAGACGCATCCGAGCGTAGCCGCAATAGGGCCTCTTGAAAAAGCACTTCCGTTGGGTCTCGGACACCAAACAAAAGATGCACCGAATCAAATCGCTGATGTTCACCCGCCTCAAGGCTTTGTAACATCGGTAAAAAAGGAGCAACCCCTACGCTCGTTGCAACCAACACCAAGCAGCGCTTGTCCTCCGCCGGCAGAATCAAACGGCCAAACGGGCCCTTCAGTTGAACGGTGAGACCTAACGCTGCGTTGAACAACAGATCGGTTGCTCGGCCACCGGCAACTGCCGAAATGACCAATTCGAATTGACTCATTGGCAATTTTGGGTCGAACTGACTGAAGCTGTAACTGCGCTCGAATGGACCTACTGCATCGGTAAAGGTGAATCGGTAAAACTGACCCGCAATAAACGGCAGGTGCTCGCCGCCGGTTTCAAATCGAAACAGACGGGTTGAGGCCGATAAGGATTCGACAGCGATGAGGGACGCGGTATGACTCGTTTCCAAAACAATTCCTTTTTCAGAACCCCATTATGCCATGTCAGTGGGCGCATCTCCTTGTTAAGCTTCACTGAATGACACATCAAACGCGTACGAATAGGAACATTGCCATCATTGGCGCCGGCGCCGCGGGTCTTGCCGCGGCTTCGGTTTTGCAGCGAACCCAGTCCGTTACCCTCTTTGAACAGCACTCAGTTGTCGGCGGCCTCTGGTGCACCCATGACAACTTCAAACACACAGCGCTGTATCCCAGCCTGCGCAGCAACCTACCGGCTGGCTTGATGGCCTTTTTAGATTTTCCATTTCAGCGCCAGCTCATTCCCGAGCATGAGGGCGACTATCCTGGACCCGCCGCCGTCGCGGCTTATCTTCAGGCCTACGCAGGCCATCATCAGCTCATACCCAAAATTCAGTTCAATGCCGAAGTCACGCGGGTTTCGCCAATCAACGACACCCAATGGCTCATTGAATTTGCAGACAGGCCCGCACAAATTTTCGATGCCGTGGTCGTCTGCAATGGCCACTATACCCAGCCCAACCGGCCCCTTATCAAAGGCTCGACAGAATCTAGATTGAACATCTTACATGCAAAGGACTACATCAATCCCGATCCATTCCGAGATCAACGGGTTTTGGTTTGGGGCAGCAAGGCCTCTGGCATGGATCTCGTTCGAGAAATTAGCACGACGGCCAAGCAGGTTTATTGGTGTGGTCATGACCCAGGAATGGAAGCCTTGGTCCATGATAAAAGCAATGTTTCAATTCATTCCGATCCAACCAAAATCGACCAAGACACGATTGAACTCGCCGACGGAGAACGTCTTACCGACGTCGATCAGGTGCTATTCTGCACGGGGTATCAATACCAGTTCCCCTTTCTGGACAAGGCGTTCATCACGGTCGACGACAATCTCGTTCACGGTCTTCATCAGCACATCCTGCTGGCCAAACGGCCAACACTGGCCTTCATCGGCCTGCCCTATTTGGTGATCCCCTTCCCGTTGTTTCTGATTCAGAGCCAATGGCTGAACGCCGTCTTTACAGGCCAGCTCCAATTGCCAGACGCGCCGCAATTGATCGCGCTCAGCGACGCGGAAGTTGCACAGCATCTTGCCAAACCCGCTGAACCCAGACATTTTCACCGTTTGGGCGCGGACCAGCTTGCTTACCTTGTCCATTTAATTGAGTCGGCGGCGCTTGCGCCCTTACCTGACATTTTCTTAGCGCGTTTAAAGGCCGTTCACGAGATCAAGCTGGCCCACCCACAAGATTTCAGAGCGATCGAGCTCCCTAGTCAGACGTTCCGCGATCCACCGCCTGCATGAAATCTATGTTACGTGAGGGCCCATCCGGCAGCGGCACTTCAACCAAGCGCTCATCAACGTCATCATATTCGAGTCGTAGCGCACGACACATCGTGGCATGCATCTCGTAGGTACACGTGATGTAGGTCAGCTCAAGAATCGCCTCATCACTCAATTCGGCTTTTAGTGCGGCAAAGGTTGTGTCCGGCACCCGACCACCGGACAGCACTAAATCATCGGTATAAGCCAACACTGCCCGCTCCAAGGGTGAGAAACAGTCACTCGATGCCCAGCCCGGAATGGCCGCAATTTGGGTTTCGGAAAAGCCCGCACCGCGCAAGGCTTTACAGTGCTGAGAGAACACAAACAAACTGCCCCGGGCGTAGCCGGCACGGGCTTGACCCAACTCACGCAGCTTTGCGCTAATCTTACGTGACTTGCCTCGATAAAATTGAAAGCCTGCCACCGCATGCCGAAAACACGCTGGCACTAAGGCGAACACAGTCCACCAGTTCCCAGGTGTCCCGGTCGCCGTGCCCGGTTGCGTGATCGGGTCAACCCCTTCACCAAACACTGCGTCAAAGACCTGCTGAATATCCTGCTCGGGGGTTTCCCGTCCTACTTGTGCGAGCCGTGGCATAAAGCCTCCTTTTTAGATTGGATTACCTTAAACTTGACCTAGATCATAACGGTAAACGAGCCCATTTGACTGCCCCAATCACAGGTTACACTGACCCACAATTCACGCCCGTTCGAGAGGCCTTCGCCGCACTCTGGGATGGGCCCGAGGTTGGCGCGAGCCTATGCATTTATGTGCAAGATCAAAAAGTGGTCCATCTGTGGGGCGGCTTTGCAGATTTTGCCCATACCCGGCCCTGGACCCCCGACACGCTGGTGAACGTTTACTCAACCACCAAAGGGATCACGGCTCTAGCCCTGGCCCACCTTGCAGGCACTGGCGCGTTCAATTACCAAGATCCGGTCAGCCAATATTGGCCAGAGTTTGCAGCCCATGACAAAGGGGCCATCACCATCAACCAACTGTTGTCTCATCAAGCCGGACTGTGCGCCTTTGAGCAGGATCTATTGGTTGCGGACCTGTATGACTGGAACGCCATCGTCGCCAGTTTGGCCGGCGCCAAACCCGCGTGGGAACCAGGCCATCGTTCCGGCTATCATTCGATCTCATGGGGTTTTTTAGCGGGCGCCCTCTGCCGCAACCTAACCGGCCAAACGCTTGGCGAGTATATTCAAACCCATCTCTGCACGCTTACTGGGGCTGATTTTCATCTCGGACTCGACCCCAAGGCGCATCCCCGCTGCGCGGACCTAATTGGACCCAATCGTGCGCGCAACCAACGCGCTGATCTCGTGCCAGCCAGACAACCCGCTCGCGCCGTCCCCCGCTCAGACCTCGCCATCAGAACCCAAGAGAACCCCATCATTCGGCCGTATCAAGATGCCTGTTCCAGCGCCTGGCGCCAAGCCGAAATCCCCGCGTCGAATGGCCACGCCACAGCAGAAGGTCTCGCCAAACTTTACCAAGGCGCCCTGAACCAGACGCTCATAGCAGAGGAGACCCGGCAGCAAGCTTGCATTCGAACGGTGTCCAATCAACCCGATCTGATCTTGAACCAGTTCATTGAGCGCAGCCAGGGCGGCTTCATTCTCAATCCAGACGCAGGATTCGGGCCGAATCAACTGTCTTTTGGGCACAATGGCGCGGGGGGCTCCTCAGCCTTTGCAGACCCAGAAGCTCAAGTTGCCTTTGCCTATGTTATGAATCAGATGCAGCCTGAACGAACCCAACCCCGGGCACCAAAGCTCGCCGAGGTGCTCTACAGTTGTTTATAATAAACCACCGAGTCAATGCGACTTAGCAACAACGCGGCACTGTCGCCGTGTAAAACACCATTTCATCTCAGGGCCGAGGAGTGATTTGTGCGCAACCCATTAATTGCAGAAGCAATCGGGACTTTTTTCCTACTGGCAACGGTTGTTGGCTCGGGCGTCATGGCGGAATCCTTAGCAGGCGGAAACGATGCGATTGCCCTGCTTGGCAACACGCTGGCAACCGGCGCCATTTTGGTTGTTCTGATCACGGCCCTCGGTCCGATCTCCGGCGCCCATTTTAACCCTGCGGTAACCCTTTCAATGCTCCTGCTCAAGAGAGTCACCCAGCTTGAGGCAAGCTGTTATATCTGCGTTCAAATTATTGCCGGAATTCTAGGGGTATTGGCGGCGCACTTTATGTTTGACCTGGATTTACTCCAGTTCTCAGAACGATCTAGAACCGGGCCACCGCAATGGTTCTCTGAGGGTCTTGCGACCTTTGGCCTCGTCATGACCATTATCGCAACCGGTCGATTCAGACCCGACTTTGTTGCCACCGCAGTGGGGCTTTACATCACGGCAGCATATTGGTTCACCGCCTCAACCTCCTTTGCAAACCCGGCGGTGACCTTAGCGCGGAGCCTGACCAACACCTTTAGCGGCATTCAACCCGATCACGCGGGGATGTTTATTGTGATGCAATTGCTCGGCGCGCTACTTGCTACCGTGTTCATGCGCCGGTTAATGATGGATCATCAGTAGAATACTATTCAGCCAATCCACTTGCAGAAGCGGGCGTCGCCGGTCAACATAGCGCCCGTTGTAATCTTGTTCATCTGATAAGTTCCAAATGAAAGAATATTTCTTCAAACGCCTCTTATTAATCCCGCCGACCCTCTTGGGCGTCACGATTATTGTCTTCGCCATTACGCGACTGGTCCCGGGCGGCCCACTCGAGCGCGCCATTATGGAGTCCCAGATGATGGACGCCTCCGGCAGCGGCGTTTCGCAAAGTGCAGGCCAAGGCATGGCGATCTCTGAGGCGCAGCTCGAGCAACTCAAAGCCTATTATGGATTCGATAAACCGGTGATTGAGAGTTACCTCATTTGGACCGGCAAAGTGCTTACAGGGGATTTAGGCTCGTCCTACCGCTATAACGAGCCGGTTTGGGATGTGATCAAAGCCCGATTTCCTGTCTCGATTTATTACGGACTCATCACGCTGGTTCTAACCTATTTGGTGTGTATACCCCTCGGCGTTTTAAAAGCCGTCCGTCACCGAACGGCAGTGGACACTATCTCATCGATCCTCATTTTTATCGGTTATGCCATTCCCGGATATGCCCTCGGCTCTTTGCTACTGCTGTATTTTTCGGTTCGCTTGGAATGGCTCCCCATGGGCGGCTTTGTCAGCTTTACCTTTCAAGACAAAACCTTAACAGGCCAGATCATCGACTTACTCGAGCACTCTGCACTGCCTCTGATTTGTTACATGGTGGGCAGCTTTGCCCTGGTCACACTGCTTTTAAAGAACCATTTAATGGATAATTTAGCGGCGGACTATGTTCGCACCGCCATTGCGAAAGGGGTCTCGTTTCGGCAGTCGGTATTCAAGCATGCGCTTCGAAACTCGCTCATTCCGATTGCAACCACGTTTGGTCAAAACATCACCCTATTGGTAGGCGGCTCTTTCCTGATTGAGTCCATCTTTGACATTGATGGTTTTGGCCTGCTGGGATTAACCTCAATTCTCGATCGAGACTATCCGGTCGTTATGGGCGTCGTGCTCTTAAGTAGCTTCCTGCTTCTGATTGGTAATATTTTATCGGACATCCTCGTCGCACTGGTGGACCCAAGGATCCGGTTTCAATAACGATGTTCAACTTTAACCCCCAAACCCAGAAAAAGCTGGCCCGCTTCAGAAAAATCAAACTGGGTTATTACAGTTTTATCGCGCTCAGCCTCATGCTGTCATTGCTATCGGTTGCGGAACTGCTCGTTAACAGCCGAGCCCTGGCCGTGCAGTATGAAGGCGCCCTGTACTTCCCCACCTATACTGACTTTCATCCCGGCACCGACTTCGGCCTTGATTACACGTACGAGACCAATTATCGCGATCTCGCCAAGCATTTTAACGATACGGATTCATCTAATTGGGTGCTCATGCCCGTAGTGCCTTATAACCCCTATGAAAATGACGCAACCGATTCCATTATGCGGCCGGAAGCGCCCAACGCGACGCGCCAGCACTACTTAGGGACCGACACAACCAGTCGGGATATCTTGGCGCGCTTGGTTTATGGCACGCGGACCGCGCTGCTGTTCGCCTTTGCGTTCATGGTGAGCGTCTACTTGATTGGCATCATGATTGGGTGCGCTATGGGTTACTTTGGCGGCCTATTTGATCTGGGTTTTCAGCGAATCATTGAGATCTGGTCCAATATTCCCTTCCTATACATGGTCATTATTGTGTTCTCTGTCATTCCCGCAGAAGCCTCGATCCCTGCGCGCATCATCCTTTTGCTACTGGTCATGGTCCTCTTTAGTTGGACCAGCATGACCTATTATATGCGGACCGAAACCTACAAAGAGAAGTCCCGAGACTATGTTGCCGCCGCTCGGATTATCGGCGCATCGACCCAGCGCATTATTTTCACCCACATCCTACCCAATGTATTGTCAACGTTGGTGACCTTTATGCCGTTTACCATTGTTTCAGCCATCGCCGCCATTACGGCGCTCGATTTCTTGGGCTTTGGCCTGCCAGTTCCGACCCCGAGCCTTGGCGAGCTCTTAAAGCAAGGCACCGCCAACCTTCGAACCGCGCCTTGGATCGTGACCGCCGCCTTCGGCACGCTGGTACTGATCTTGAGTCTCGTTACGTTTATTGGCGAGGCTATTCGGGAATCTTTTGATCCGAAACAATTCACTTTATATCGGTAAACCACTATGACCATGAACCGCTTTGCATTAACCCTAACCACCCTGCTCGTCGTGGGCTGCGGATCTGATAAGGACGCAACCCAAGCCCTCCCAAGCGTCGACAACACCGCAGAGGTCTTGGCATTTTATGAGACCCATGCCGATTTTTTTCGGACAGGATCAATCGATGACTTGCCCAAGGACTTAGTCTGGGAGGATGGCGCGGATCTACCGGAAGTCGGAAGCCCCGACGCCAAAAAAGGTGGCACTGAATATGTTCGACTGGCTGACTTCCCACGGACCTTAAGAACCGTTGGGCCCGACTCAAACGGCAGTTTCAGGCCTTGGATTTTAGACTCCACCAGCATGGCACTTGCCCACCGCCATCCTGAGACGCTCGATTACTTTCCCGGCCTTGCGCTGCGGTGGGCGGTCGATGCGGATTCAAAGTCGGTCTTTGTTGAACTCGACCCGAAAGCCACCTGGTCCGACGGCGTGCCGATTACGGCAGACGATTATCGCTTTACCTTTTGGTTTTTTAGGTCCCACTACATCACGGCGCCCTGGTACAACAACTGGTATGAGAGCCAGTACACGGGCATTACCAAATACAGCGACCACCTCATTTCAATTTCAATCCCGGAACTCAAACCGGATACCGACTCAAAGGTCTTAGAATTAAGGCCCCAGCCGCAACACTTCTACAAAGAGGTCGGGGACGATTTTCTTGAGCGCTATCAATGGCGTTTTGCCCCTACAACCGCCGCCTATGTCTTAAAAGATGACGATTTAAAAAAAGGTCGATCGGTCCGGTTAACCCGAGATCCAAACTGGTGGGCGGGTGATAAAAAGCATTGGCGATATCGTTTTAACGTCGACACCCTTCATCTCATGGTGATTCGAGACACTGCAAAAGTCTTTGAAGCGTTCAAGCGCGGCGATATTGATCAATTCGGGCTAAATCTCGCCGAATTTTGGTATGAGAAGCTTCCCGAGACCGACCCAGATGTCACGGCCGGCTATATTGAAAGAAAATGGTTTTTTAACGCGCGACCGAGGCCCCCTTACGGGTTATGGATCAACACCCACCAACCCCTTCTAAGGGATCAAAATATCCGCCTCGGCATTCAGCATGCAACCCACTGGCAATTGGTCATCGATCAATTTTTTAGAGGTGACTACGGCCGCTTAAAAACAGCGAACGACGGTTATGGACCCTACAGCCATCCGGATATTAAGGCGAGGGACTTCGATATTGAGCGCGCGGTGGCCTATTTTGAGGCCGCCGGTTTTAATCAACGCGGGCCTGACGGCATTCTTGAGCGCGCCGATGGCACCCGACTGGCCTTCACCGTGTCATCCGGGTACGAAGCCCTAAAAGACGTGCAGACCATTTTAAAAGAAGAAGCTGCAAAAGCTGGGCTTGAGTTTCGCGTCGAGGTCTTGGATGCCACCGCAGGCTGGAAAAAAGTTCAGGAAAAACAGCATGATATTCATTTCTCCGCTTTTGGTTATGCCTTGGAACTTTACCCACGGTTTTGGGAGACCTTCCATTCAGACAATGCCTACGACAAAGCCTTTTTAGACACCGGTGCAATCAACCCGGATCGAAAACCAAAAACCCAGACCAATAACCTGGAGACCCTCGCGATTCCGCAGATGGATGATTGGATCAATCAATATCGAGGCGAATCGAGTGCGGATGCGATGATGACCTTGGCCCACAAAATGAGCGAACTGCACCATGACCACGCTTCATTTGTGCCAGGGTTTTATTCTGGATTTTTCCGACTCGGTCACTGGCGGTGGATTCGGTACCCTGAACACTTCAGTTACAAACATGCCTCGGGGTCTCAAGAATACTTCGTGCACTGGGTCGATGAAGCGATTAAGACGCAAACCCTCGAGGCTAAAGACTCAGGCAAGACCTTTCCTGTGCAACTTCAAATCTTTGATCAGTATCGGGAAGCGCCCTAGTGACCAAGCCGTTGCTCTCAGTCACCGGCCTTACGACGGAGTTTCAAACCGACGAGGGCTTGGTTCGCGCAGTCGATGGCGTGAGTTTTGACTTGCCCCCCGGCGGCACGCTGGGCATCGTTGGCGAATCTGGGTGCGGAAAGAGCGTCACCGCCCTATCCATCATGGGCTTGTTGCCCCGACCAAACGGCAATATCCGATCCGGCAAGATCAACTACCAAGGTGAGGATCTCGCTGCAGCAGACAATACCCGACTGCAACGTATCCGCGGCAATGAAATCTCCATGGTCTTTCAAGAACCGATGACCGCGCTCAACCCAGTGCACACCATTGGCCGACAGCTCACAGAAGTGGTGGCAATTCATACGGACCAATCCCCTGATGAGCAAATCAGAACCGCCGTTGCAATGCTCCAGCGCGTTGGGATACCCGCGCCTGAACTGCGAATGACCGAATACCCACATCAACTCTCCGGCGGTATGCGACAACGCGTGGTGATTGCGATCGCCTTAATCTGCGAGCCACGTTTGTTGATTGCAGATGAACCCACCACCGCATTGGACGTCACCATCCAAGCCCAAATCTTGGACCTTATTTCTTCCCTGCAGAAAGATTTCGGTATGGCTATGATCATGATTACCCACGATTTGGGCGTGATCGCAGAGACCTGCGAGCAGGTGGTTGTCATGTACGCGGGTCAGGTTGTCGAACAAGGATCCGTTTTTGATATTTTTGACCGCCCCAAACACCCCTATACCCAAGGCCTGCTTCGATCGATTCCAAAACTCACCGACATTCCGAAGCAACCCCTGGACATCATCCCGGGCATGGTGCCGAGCCTGCACGACTTACCCGTTGGCTGTCGGTTTGCAAACCGTTGCCAACACAGAGCCGCTGAGTGTGACGACGCCGGGTTAATCGTTGACGCGGTCACAGAGGCTCACACCGTGCGGTGCTTAAAATGGCGGCAACTATGAGCGCGCCATTGCTCGAGGTACGAGACCTTAAAATGCATTTCCCTGTGAAATCCGGTTTTTTCAGCCGGACCAAAGTCTGGAACTTCGCCGTTGATGGTGTGAATTTGACCATCAATCCCGGCGAAACCTTAGGACTGGTCGGCGAGTCCGGTTGCGGAAAATCAACCCTCGGCCGGTGTATTAGCCGGTTGTATGAACCCACGGCTGGTGAGGTCTTATTCAAGGGCATCAACCTGGCAGGGATGAGTCATCGTCAACTACTGCCCTATCGACAAAACATTCAAATGATTTTTCAAGATCCAATGGAATCCTTGAACGCCCGCCATACGGTCGGCGAAATTCTAGAGGAACCGTTCCTCATTCACGGCATTGGCAACGCGCAAAGCCGACGCCAGTCCGTGTCAAAACTACTCGACACGGTGGGCCTGCCAGGGCGTTCCGCATCTCGCTACCCGTTCGAGTTTTCAGGCGGGCAGCGCCAGCGCATCGGCATTGCGCGCGCGATTGCACTCAAGCCCGAGCTCATTATTTGCGATGAACCCGTTTCAGCGCTGGATGTCTCGATTCAGAGTCAGATTCTGAATCTGCTGATGGATCTGCAGAAAGAATTCAATCTTGCTTACCTTTTTATCGCGCATGACCTTGCGGTCGTGAAGCATATCTCAGACCGCGTTGCGATTATGTATTTAGGTAAAATTGTCGAGCAAGCCAGCAGCAATGAAATTTATCACCGCCCCTTTCATCCTTATACTCAGTCTTTGATTTCTGCTATTCCGATCCCAGACCCGCATCACACCGCGACGCGGATATTACTGAAGGGCGATGTGCCCTCGCCCATCTCGCCACCTTCTGGCTGCGCATTTCATACACGCTGCCCCAAGGCGTCGGCGTCGTGCCAACACAAGGCGCCAATCCTCGAGCCAGTCGCACCAGAACACATTGCAGCCTGCCATTTTGCGGAAGCGCCTTGACCGTCTCGATTGGGCTTTTTTGATCAAGGCCGCACATCAAAGCGGCCTAAAAGCGGCCTATAGACCGCGTCACCGATGCATGACCAAACTTGACCAACCTTAAACCCTTACTCAGTGCGATTTTTTGGCTCTGGAGCCGCGCGTCTCGACGGTTTTGCGTTATCATTCCACCTTCAAGACCCCGATCAAAATCGGACACCATCACGAGACCGCCAGAGGACGACGCCCTTGGACATCCGTCAAAATATGAAACGCATCATGGATGCAGAGGCCGCGGCAATCCGTGACATTGCGATTACCGACGCCTTCGAAGACGGCATTCAATTGCTCATGGCAACACCCGGCCGCGTTATTACAACCGGAATCGGTAAAGCAGGTTTTATCGCCAGGAAATTTGCCGCAACGCTCGCCTCTACCGGCACGCCTGCTTTTTTTATTCATCCAGCAGAAGCCGGTCACGGTGATTTAGGAATGGTTACAGAGAGCGATGCCATTGTCGCGTTTTCAACCAGCGGCAAGTCGACTGAAGTCATCCAGACCCTCCAAATCGCACGCACCCTTGGGGTGTCCCGAATTGTCGGCATCACATCTCATCCAGACTCGCCAATGCGCAGCTTTTGCGAAGTGATCTTAGACATGGGTTCGGATTTGGTAGAGCCTTGCCCACTCAAGCTGACCCCGAGCGCCTCAATTGCGGTGATGCTCGCCATTAGTGATGCGGTAGCGTTAACGCTTATGGAGCTCAAAGCCTTCACCAAGCAAGACTACGGCCGACGACATCACAGCGGCTACCTAGGCAGCATCACGCGACCTTCCAATTAATCTGTTTCAAAGAGCCGTTATGCCCTCTCTGGACCCAAAAATTCTCGCGAAGCACTACGTCAAGACCACGCGCAATATCGTCGAGACTTTAAGCGCGCGGCCTAAAGTGCTGGGCTTGATCGCGAGCAAAGATGAACCCTCACTGGCCTACGCACGCGCCACACAACAACGCTTTATCGAAACCGGCATGGATTATGAACTCATGCGCGTCAACCGCTTGGATCTTGAAGCCGCCATCGACGCGGCGAATCTCGACCCGTCAATCCACGGCATCTTCATTTATTTCCCGATTTTTGGAAACCAGCAGGACGACTATCTGCGGAATTTGGTTGATTTTACAAAGGATGTCGAAGCGGGCAGCCAGTTTTGGACCCGCAAGCTTTACGCCAATGAACGCAACATCGAATTCGATGGTGTGCTTAAAAAGGCCGTACTGCCTTGCACGCCCCTTGCCATCATAAAATTGTTGGTTGAACTTGAGGTCTATCCTCAAAATCGCGCGACAGCAGCCCTCCCACTCGCAGGTAAAACTGTTACGATTTTTAATCGCAGCGAGGTGATCGGGCGACCTTTGGCAATCATGATGTCGAATGACGGCGCTCGGGTACTCTCCTTTGATGAATTCGGGCCGCTTTGCTTCGAAGATGCCCGGGCCCATGAAATAGACATCAGCCGCGCACACGCTTTAAGCGTGTCTGATATCGTCATTACCGGCGTGCCGAGCCCCCACTTCCCGCAGATCATGCCGGCAGAGGTCCCGTCTGGAACGGTTTGTATTAATTTCTCGAGCTACAACAACTTTCATGAAAGCATCATCGAGCATACGCCGATTTTTGTGCCCCGAATTGGCCCCATGACGGTTGCCATGTGCATGCGCAACGCACTCAGGCTTTATCAAAACTTCCATCATGGATCTCAGCCTTGACCCAGAATCAAACCGTTGAAGACTGGCTTAAAGCCGTGTCGAGCCGACAACCCACGCCCGGGGGCGGTAGTGTTGCCGCGCACATCGGCGCAAATGCCACAGCGTTATTTGCGATGGTCGCTCGATTTAGTCGTAACCCGCCCTTTGGTCCGACGTTCGCCGACGCACTAGACCAGCACACGGCACGCTTCTTGGCGCTCGGGGCAGATGACGCAGCCGGTTATCAGCAGCTCAAAAAAAACCTTAAACAAGCCAAAACCCAAACGATCAATCAAGCAGATCTGGATGCGAGTTACATTGCCGCGGCCGATGCGCCAATGAGAATCTATGAGCTCACGGCGCTGGTTGCCAGACAGCTTATCGCCGTTTACCCAAACACCAATCCCAATCTGGCTTCTGATACCCAAATGGCGGCGCTTCTGCTTGAGGCAACCTTTGCGTCAGCCTTACTCAATATTCGAATCAATCTCACGTACTGTCAAAGCCCAGCACTCACTACCGCGATTGAAACAAGAATACAGGCGCATCGGCAAACCCGGCAAACCCTCCAAGCCCTCGCACCAGCTGAACCTGAGCCAAGATGAATTTTATCAGAGCGGTTATCGCGGGCTTACTCCTTGCGGTCGCCCTTGCCGGCTGCAGCAGCTTACAACCTGACGAGGCTCGGATCACCGGTCCAGCAAGCGGCAATCAAGGCTTCCTTCGAACCCAGTTGGAGCAAGCGCTCTTTAATGAGATTGTTGTGCGTTTTTTAGCCGCTTATCCGGGCCCCCTTGAACCCAAAAATTATCAAAACCTGCTCACAGAACTGGAACAAACGGTTGCTTTAACCGAGATCACAAGCCTGCAGCAACAAACGCTGACCGCCTTGCGCAAGTCTGCCCAGCCGCTTCCGACAGAGGACCCAGCACCCGCCTTGGACGCGTGGGTTGCGCAAGAACTCTCGGCATTAAGACGCATCCGGGCGCCCCTTGGCACCGCGGATCCAGGTCTTTTTCAAGCAGTGGGCCCAACCCGCGACGCCCGACAACAGTTTTTGGGACTCATCGAAGCCAGCATCGAAACACATCGCGTACTGAACCCGCTTGGCTTGCGGTTTTCTGACCTACCGCCCCTGCTTGTAAAGCGGTCTTTGCTCAACGCCCGGACTGCTTTTTTTTATCAAGACGATGACGCAAGTATTCGGATCACTGATGCGCGCTTTAACGACCTGAGCTTTCCCGAAGCCGAAGTGATCGCACTCATTCACGGTCTACCTGGCAGTCACTTTTTAAGACAACAAATCGGCACGCGTTTATTCGCGGATGCGCAAACTGAGAACCAAAAGGCCATGGCGATCTTACTCCTGGCGGCAATGGGGCATGTCGAGTTTTATCGAACGCCCTACTCCCAGATTGCGCGAATCGATTTTTTGACCCTCAGCCTTGCGCGCTATCAGAAAGCGATGCGGCCCGCACAAACCTTCGAGCAGTTCAAGGCATCGATTGGCCTGACCCACTATGGGCCAGAAAGATTGCAGCAAGCCTTTACCGGCGCGGCCGCTTTGCCCCGGGCGCTGGTGATGCAAGGCCACGCGCTCAGATCTTTGAGCGCAAAGACAGGCCTATCTATCAGTGCCGCGCAAACCCATCAGGGGCTGCTGACAAA
>Ga0208972_1000352_pt1 | contig 18150 bp, 14 predicted proteins | sample AOAMet_48_BLW_10_2_FD_188232 | JGI IMG/M metagenome (GOLD analysis project Ga0208972, IMG submission 188232) | Ammonia-oxidizing marine microbial communities from Monterey Bay, California, USA - CAN11_48_BLW_10 (SPAdes) | ecosystem: Environmental > Aquatic > Marine > Intertidal zone | place...
TCACGGATCTTGTCCTCGGTGTAATACGGGAATAATGCGCTGTCGCAGTCGGTCCGACCGGCCGACAAGCCGCCACGGGTAGAAATGAACAACCAGTGATTTGAATCGCTCACCACACTGATGAAAAAGTCATCCATCGCATCAACATTACCGATTCGGTAGAACGATTCCCCGTCTCGCAGAATGTAGTCGCCCTCGACTGAGGCCGGTGCAGAATTAAGAAGATTGTCACCCAAATACAGCGTCGTGTTAGTCATATCTCTCAATCTTTTAAGTTGTTTTTGCCAAGTTTCCCGAGCCGCCATCGATGTTTTTACCATTGGCTCTCTCGGGGGGCCTGTTCACTGCTCTTAGTGCTCGAAAGCCCCACATGGCGCGTGGGCACAGCCTCGCCGGACTCGGTCCGGTCGATGCTTGTAATGTGGACGCTTATCCTAGAACACCGATTCGGGTTCGGATACGTGCCAAGATCCAACTTAACCACTGAATGTTGCGTTTTATCGTATTACGGGTGTGTAAATTCCAGTCCTTGCTTAGCATCGCACCCACATACACCACCTCAAAAGGGAGCAGAATGTCGAAGCGGGCCGGGAAACACCACTATCTTATTGGAAATGACACGCGAAATTCGAGTGACGTAGACTTGGATACACGCCTCGAGCAGTTACTGTCAGAAAAGATGCACGGCATTTCATTTAGCGCTTACGGCAAGGGACAAAAACCCGGTGATCAGGTGACGTTGGATCAAGTCAAACACCGAATGGCGTTGCTCGCATCACGCTTTAATTGGGTTCGCTCTTTCTCAACGACGCAAGGCAATGAGCATATTCCGAGGGCCGCACACTCAATGGGGATGAAGACACTCGTCGGGGCTTGGCTGGGAAAGGATGCCGACAAAAATCGCTTGGAAATTGAAAACCTCATCGCGCTTGCCAACGAGGGCGTTGTCGATGTGGCGGCAGTGGGGAACGAAGTCTTGTACCGCGGAGATCTCGAGGAAAGTGAGTTACTCGAATTCATGACCGAGGTCCGAGAGCGAGTACCCTCGCAGATACCCATCGGCTACGTTGACGCATACTACGAGTTCGAGGATCGTCCAAACGTCACCGCAGCTTGTGATGTTCTGTTGACGAATTGTTATCCATTTTGGGAAGGTTGTGCTTTGCCGTACGCCACGCTTTATATGCAGGATATGTACCGCAGAGTGCTGAAGGTTGCTCAGGGCAAACGCGTCATTGTTTCTGAGACCGGGTGGCCCAGTTCAGGTGGCACTTTTTACGGCGCAGAGTCGTCGCTTCAAGGCGCTTACCTTTATTTTTTGAGAGCCATGGAATGGGCTGCTGAAGAAAACATTGAAATGTTCTACTTTGCCTCATTCGATGAAGGCTGGAAGGTATCAGGCGACGCTGGTGAGGGCGACGTCGGCGCTCACTGGGGCCTGTGGGACGAGGATGAGCGCTTTAAGTACTCGAGAATATTATGAATCAAACGCGACCACTGCCCTACAAAAGAGCAATCTGCTATTCGGGTTTTCGAGACAATCAAAGCCCTGACACTGGCGTCTTTCCATCGGAAAGCGAGATTCTGGAAGATCTCCTTTTACTCAGTGGTCACTGGTCTGCTCTTCGTGTCTATGCGTGTGACCTTCATACCGAGCGTGTACTGCGAACCATCGAGCGAGAGAGTCTTCCGTTTAAAGTGATGCTGGGTGCCTACATTGGCGCAGAAGTGAATAATCCCAACTGCCCTTGGGGCGGTGTTTACGAAGACGCGACACTCGCGGCAAATAAAGCGGCGAATCGCGCGGAGCTGGATCGCGCGATTGCTTGGGCTAATCGCTACGCTGACATCGTCGACGTGGTTTCCGTGGGCAATGAGGCCACCGTCGATTGGACCGATCACTTGATCGAGCCTGAGACAGTCAAGGCCTACGCCTCAGATGTGCGATCGCAGATCAAACAGCCCGTCACATTTTGTGAGAACTACGTTCCATGGCTCACAAGCCTTGAGGAGCTAGCCGCAAATCTCGACGTCATCTCTATTCATACTTACCCCGTCTGGGAATATAAAACACTCGACGAGGCGATGGATTACACCCGCAAAAACTTTGAAGCCGTTCAAGCACGGTATCCCAACAAACAAGTCATCATTACAGAAGCAGGTTGGGCCACGGCCTCCAACGGTCGAGGTATTCCACCGGACAACGTCGGCGAAATGCTTCAACGCGAGTACTTGGAGCAACTGCTTTCATGGGCTGAGGAGCAACAGATTCTGGTGTATGTCTTTGAAGCCTTCGATGAAAATTGGAAGGGATCAGATCATCCTTTAGAGCCGGAGAAGCACTGGGGGCTGTATCGAGCGGATCGCTCGGCCAAGCCGGCACTCTCGATTCAGCGGTAATACTCACCAACGCTCACAATTACCAACACACGCAGTGTTTCGTCTGGCTATTCAGACTGACTCCGCTTAGCTGTGTCGCAATACGAATCGCTCGTTGAACTTACTGAGTCAGCATCGCGTGCTGAAAATCACGGTCTGCGGTTTGCGTGGGTGAGCGACCCTACTCGCTCAGCAGTCCTATTCCGAGCGTGGCAAAGTCCCGCCATGATTGGGCTAGCGCTCCAGTAAGACGTGACGCAATCGACGCCTTTACAGGTATTGGTGTCAAAGTCTGCTTATACTATTGCGATTCTTATTATGTCCTCAGGATATCCAACGATGAACGGTGCAGACCTCCTCATAAAAAAACTGGCTGATGCCGGTGTCACCGCGTGCTTTGCCAACCCCGGAACATCTGAAATGCAACTTGTTGCCGCGCTCGATAAAGAGCCTCGAATACGCGCCATACTCGGACTGTTTGAGGGTGTTGTAACGGGCGCTGCTGATGGCTTCGGACGCATGACTGACTCGCCTGCGCTGACATTACTCCACCTCGGCCCCGGCTATGCCAATGGAATTGCAAACTTACACAATGCGTCCAGAGCACGGGTGCCGGTACTGAATATGATCGGTGATCATGCCACCCACCACCTGGAGCTGGACGCCCCACTCACCTCTGACATCAAGGGGCTCACCGCTGCGGTGTGTTCCTGGACTGGAACATCAACAAGTGCCGACGATTTGGCAGAGGTGGGTTTACAGGCCTGGCAGGAGAGTCTTGTCTATCCGGGGCAGGTCACCGCTTTTATCGCCCCCGCGAATCACGCTTGGGACCCAACGAGTGCAGACGTGCAAGTCCCAGAAATACCGCCTCCGAATAAGTGTAGCGACAAGCAGATTAGTGACGCCGCTGAGGCACTAATGAGTGGGCGAGCCACTGCCCTGTTCATGGGCGGGCATGCGCTTCGCGAGGACGGACTATATCAGGCCGGGCGCGTCGCAGAAGCAACGGGAGCACGACTCATTACAGAAACATTTTTTACGCGTCAGTCACGCGGCGCCGGACGGGTTGAGACCGAGCGGTTGCCGTATTTCGGTGAAATGGCCGCGGAACACCTGCAAAATCTCGACACACTGATTTTTGTGGGTACAAAGCCTCCCGTATCCTTTTTCGCCTACCCAGGCAAACCGGGCTGGCTCTCGCCCGATACCGCGAATCTAATCAGACTTGGCGATGCCAGGATCGATACGGTCGATGCGCTCAAGCGACTAGCAGATAGTCTCGGGGCCCCGTCGCAAGTGAGTAACGTTGCCCAGCGCGTGGAACATGAACTCGCGCAAGGGCCTATCAACGCTGTCGAACTTGGTAAGGTCATTGCTAATCGACTGCCTGAGGGCGCCATTGTCTCGGATGAAGGCGCCACCAATGGATTGGGGGCCTTCCTTTTGACCAATAATGCGGCGCCGCATGACTGGTTGACCCTCACGGGAGGCGCTATCGGACAAGGGTTACCCCTTGCTCTTGGGGCCGCTGTCGCCTGCCCCGACCGAAAAGTACTGGCACTCGAAGCTGATGGCTCTGCCATGTACACCGTTCAATCTTTATGGACAATGGTCAGAGAGAACCTCGACGTGACGGTTCTCATCCTTAACAACGGCTCCTACGCTATCTTGAATATCGAGCTCGCCAGAGTTGGCGTGGAAAGTCCGGGCCCCACTGCCCTGTCCTTACTTGACCTCACCAACCCAGCGATTCAGTGGACCGATATTGCCCGCGGAATGGGGATGGCAGCTCAGCGAGTGGAGACTGTAGCCGAACTGGATACGGCAATGGCAAACGCCATGTCAGAGCCTGGTCCTCGTCTCATTGAGGTCTTGCTCTAAGCCGCCGTCTGAGCTTTGTCGATATCGTCATACAACGACGGATAAAAAATCAGGGATCCCAAACACTTACAGGCTACACTAGTGACATGAAATTATTTGGTTATCCATCGCCCACTGCTATCACCAGCCTCATCATCTTGGGGGCACTACTCTCCGCTTGCTCGAAAGAGGCGGAAAATACGGAACGCGGGGGCCGTGGTTCTTGGGGGGCACGTGAACTGCCCGTCATTACAGCACCCGTCGAACGCGCACCACTGATAGACGCCATCAAGTCCGTGGGCACCGCGCGCGCTCAGCAAAGTGTGACGCTCTTCCCCGAGAGTGCAGGTGTCGTGACTTTTGCCAAATTAGCGCCCGATGCCTTCGTAGAGCGGGGCGAGGTGTTACTTGTCCTCGATGACCGCGATGAAGCCCTTGCCGTTCGGCAGGCACACGTTGAACTGTCAGAGTCAAAACGCGTTTTGGATCGCTACAACTCCCTGAACGCAACAGAAGCCAACATCTCACAGAGCATGATCGATACCGCACAAAGCAACGTTGACTTGTCTGAGATAAGGCTGTCGCAGGCGAAGGTTGAACTCTCTCGGCGCTCGGTCAAGGCCCCTTTCTCTGGGCGTATCGGCATTACCGATGTGGAAATCGGCGACAGAGTAAACACCACCACGGTAGTCACCACGCTGGATGACCGAAGAGTCTTGCTCGTCGACTTCACGGTCCCCGAGAGTTTTATTGGCAGAGTTGTAACGAACCTCAAAGTCCAAGCGCGGCAATGGGAGTCACCCGATGACTCTACGGAGGGTACCGTCGTCGCGGTCGACTCACGTGTCGACGCCTCCACACGGGCGTTCAGAGCAAGAGCTGCGATTGACAACATTGCGGACACGTTGCGCCCAGGTATGGCCTTTGAAATTGACGCGTCAATCGAGAAGGGAGACTACCTCAGTGTTCCTGAACTCTCCGTTCAGTGGGGTGCGGACGGTCCTTATGTTTGGTCGACACTCGATAATCGCGCGCAGCGCGCGCAAGTTGAAATGATTCGACGGGGCAACGGCCGGATGCTGATTCGAGGTGAGATCGCCGAGGGCGACCGCGTCATTATTGAGGGCATACAGAGTGTTCGCCCCGGCATGAAGATCAAAGACATCAACGTGGCGCAAGAAACCGCTAAGACTCCAGACATCGATAATGCAGACCGGGGTTAACTCTTCTGACGACTCAAAATGAAAACTACGCTTAATAACATCGCTGGTGCCGGGCTGCCCGCTTTAGGGGTCAAACGCCCTTGGCTCGTGGCTGTGATGAACCTGCTGATCGCTATTGCGGGCTTTGTCGCGATATTTGCCATTGAGGTTCGAGAGTTGCCCGATGTTGATCAGCCGGTTGTCAATGTCAGAGCCAACTTCCCAGGCGCCTCACCTGAGACAATGGACTCGGAAGTAACGCGGATCCTAGAGGGCGCCGTAGCCAGAGTCAGCGGTGTTAAAGAGGTCAACTCCAACAGCGAAGAGGGAAGCTCGCGAATTCGAGCCGTGTTTAATCCGAACGCTGACGTGGACCGCGCGGCGGCCGATGTGCGTGAAGCCGTCAGTCGGGTGCAACGACAACTGCCGGAAAACGTTGAGCAACTCGCCGTCTTTAAATCAGATGAAGATGCCGAAGAAATTATGCGAATCGCCGTACTTGCAGACGGTGTATCGGAGCAGGATCTCGCGACAATCGTTGAGCGAGACGTCGTCCCCGCATTTATTTCACTTCCAGGCGTGGCTGACGTACCCCTCTTTGGGTCACGACGCCAAATACTAAGAGTAGAGCTTGACCCGGGGCGGATGAGCACTTACGGACTGACGGTCACGGACATAAGAACAGTCTTATCGCAGGCGCCACTGGATGTCCCTGCGGGCAGCTTTAAAACGAGTGATCAAACGTTGTTGGTGCGTGCGGACGCCGCAGTCGACTCCGAAGAGGACATTGGCAATCTACTGATCACCGATAAAATTCGACTTCGGGATGTCGCTCGCGTGGCCTACACACCCGACGACGCAACCTCAGTGGTACGTCTCAACGGACAGAAAGTTCTGGGAGTCGGTGTAGTCCGACAAGCAGGCTCTAACACTATTCAAATCTCGGAAGGCGCCCGCAAAGCGATTGCACAATTTAATACACAACGCGACGACATAAAGTTGCAAGTCATCTCTGACGAAGCGGTCTTCATTAACGGCGCAGTATCCGAAGTTGTGAGAACACTGGGCTTTGCCGTCATCATTGTCATTTTGACCATACGCCTGTTTTCGGGCAGCTGGCGATTCACCATTGTGCCTGCGATTGCGATACCCATTTCACTGCTCGGAACACTCGCCGCAAGCTGGGCACTGGGATTTTCGATCAATATTTTGACCCTTCTGGCCCTCGTCCTTGCGACCGGACTGATTGTCGACGACGCCATAGTGGTACTTGAGAGCGTTCAACGTCGTCAGCAAAAAGGCGAAGGGGCCAGCGCGGCTGCCGTGTTAGGCACTCAGTCTGTTTTTTTTGCTGTCATTGCGACAACCATGGTCTTGGTCGCTGTTTTTGTTCCCATTGCATTTCTACCCGGCACCTCGGGCCGGCTGTTTAAAGAATTCGGTCTTGTGCTGACGGTCGCCGTCGGAATTTCGTCATTTGTTGCACTGTCCCTCGTTCCTGCCTTGATGGCGCGCTTGGGGAAACCTGAAAATATTGATCTTGAAGCAACGCAACCCAATCTTATTCAGCGGCTTTACAGTGCAGCGCTCCATACCGTTTTGAACTTTCCCTTTTTATCGATCGTCGTATCTGTTGGCCTAGCGCTGGGCGCAGCGAGTGTTTACACGTCTCTGGACAGTGAACTCTTACCTACCGAGGACAGGGGTAAGCTCAACATGTTTGCTCGTGGACCTGCCGGCGTCGGACTGCCCTACACGGAACGTCAGTCGGACCAGATTGAGGCTATTTTTCAGCCCTATCTTGAATCTGGTGTCATTGATCAGCTTTACACTGTCGCCGGGCGATGGGATCCAAACATTATTTATGTCGTGGGTACGCTCAAGCCATGGAACGAACGTGACATCTCCCAGCAGGAGCTGGCCGCTGAGATTCAGCCCGAACTGAACCAACTCCCCGGCGTCACGGCTCGAATTTACGGCAGCAACAGCTTGAATATTCGGGGCTCCTGGCGAGGTGGTATTCAGTTCGTTCTACTGGGCAATGACTATGAGGAAATTTACGCCGCAGCCAGAGTTTATGCCGACGCCATTCGTGAGCGGCTCACCAGCGTCCAAAGCCCACGAATCGACTACACGCCAACGCAAGCTCAGGTCGCTATTCGTATCGACAGAGAGCGATTGGCCGACCTCAACGTCTCCATTAATGAGCTCGCTCAAACCTTACGCGTCATGGTCGACGGCGTTCGAGTCATTGATCTGAACGGTCGCGATCAATCTATTCCTGTGGTACTCAAAGCCGGTCAGAATCAAATTCAAGGTCCCAACGACCTGGTCAACCTGTTCGTTCGATCACAGGAGGGACAACTCATTCCACTCGCGTCGCTGGTTACCGTGGTCGAAGAAGGCGTCCCCGATGAACTTCGCCGGTTATACCAACGCCGCTCTATTAGCATCGATATGCAAACCGTGGAGGGCGTCGACTTACAAACCGCCGTCGACGACTTGACGGCATTAGCAAACGAGGTCGTACCATCTTCAATCAGCGTCGTGCCAGAAGGTGAAGCCGCACGCCTTGGTGAGTCACAACGCGACTCCTTCTACGCCTACGGTCTAGCCTTACTCATTGTGTTCCTCGTTCTCGTTGCACAGTTTGAGAGCCTGACCTCGTCGCTTGTCATCATGACCATCGTACCCTTCGGATTAGCCGCCGCAATTTTTGCCCTATTTATTACCGGCAATTCTTTAAACGTTTACTCGCAAGTCGGATTGGTAATGCTCATCGGGCTCATTGCAAAAAACGGCATCTTACTGGTTGAGTTTGCCGATCAGCGGCGCGACGCCGGCGCTTCGGTTCGGGATGCGATTGAAGATGCCGCCAATATTCGCTTACGACCCATTGCAATGACACTGATTTCGACGGTCCTTGGCGCCCTCCCCTTAATTCTCTCATCGGGTCCGGGCTCCGAGGCCAGAGAAGCCGTGGGCTGGGTCGTGTTTGGTGGTTTGGGGCTTACGGCCATCTTTACGCTATTTTTGACACCGGTGATCTATCTCGCACTCGCCCGATTCTCAAAGCCCAGAGCTGATGCTCGTCTTACACTCGCGCGCGAGCTAGACGCTGCGACAGACCTGTAAACCTAAGTCGCCGCCGAGCCAGCTTTACGCTCTGGTAAATCATTTGAGCACCTGCCATACCCAGTGGCACGCTTATTTCTCCTTCATTTTTGCCCCAGTTGTGCGACTATTATCGGGCGAAATCAATAGAGGTTCCCGCTCGTGGCAAACATTAAAATAAACGGTAAAGATCACTCCTTAGAGGGCTTAGACCCGACCATGCCACTCCTTTGGGCACTGCGTGACCACGCCGGGATACAAGGCGTTAAGTACGGGTGCGGCGTCGGCCAATGCGGTGCCTGCACAGTGTGGCTGGACGGCATCGCAACACGGTCATGTCTGCTGCCGGTCGGTGCGTTAGACGGGCAGGCGGTGACAACCATCGAAGGACTTGCAACGAAAGCGCTGCACCCCGTTCAGCGCGCCTGGATTGAGCATGATGTAGCGCAGTGCGGCTACTGCCAAGCCGGTCAGATCATGTCCGCAGCGGCACTCCTTGAGAAAAATCCGAGGCCCACTGATGACGAAATTAATGACGCCATGAAGGGCAATATCTGTCGATGTGGCACCTATGTACGAATTAAGTCAGCCATTAAATCGGCGAGTGCGTCGATGGTGGCCAGCGCCCTCTTCTACGATGCGACACAGACAGAGGAGACGCCGGTATGAATCACGATAACCAATCACTCAACAACCCCGACCGGCGCAATTTCTTAAAAGTGTCGCTGGGCGTGGCCCTCACATCGACGGGCGGTGTATCGGTGATGTCTCTTGCCGCCGCTGAAGCCTCGGGAACACTCAATGCCTATGTGCAGATTAATGCCGATGGCAGCATCACCATTTATGCCCCAAACCCTGAAGTGGGACAGGGTGTGAATACGTCGCTGCCCATGATCGTAGCTGAAGAACTCGACGCTAATTGGGATGAGGTCGTTTGCGAAGCGGCGCCAATCGCGCAACATTACGGCATGCAGTTTGCCGGAGGCTCGCTGTCGACGCCCATGCGGTGGGATGAACTGCGAAAAGTGGGTGCTACAGCGCGTACGATGCTAGTCCAGGCAGCGGCGCACGAATGGGGGGTCTCTCAGGACGCGCTAAGCACAGGCTCATCCATGGTCATGCACGCGCCCACAGGACGGTCAACGCACTATAAGAACTTGGTGAGTCGGGCCTCATTACTCGCAGTCCCAACCGAAGGCACGGTCGTACTTAAAACACCAGACCAATATCAATTACTGGGTAAACGCGTTGTAAATGCTTCTGCCGAGCAGATTGCAACAGGTCAACCCCTCTTTGGAATCGACGCCAAGACGCCGGGCATGGTTTACGCCAGCTTTGTGAAATGTCCAGCCATTGGTGGGGTCGCAAAGTCGGCTAATCTTGACGAAATTAAAGCGCTACCTGGAATTATCGATGCCTTTCTTATCGAAGGCACACCCGGTCCCTATAACTTTGATATCCGTGAGTCTTACGCCACCCAGTCGGGCGTCGCTATTGTTGCGAAAGACACGTGGTCGACCTTCAAAGCGCGCGCGTCACTCGACGTTGATTGGGATCTTTCCGCCGCCTCTGAAGACAATACCAGGGACATTGAAGCACAGGCGCTTCAAGCGCTGGCCGAAGGAAAAGTCGAGGAGGAGATTGAACGTGTCGGTAATGTCGACGACGCCTTCGCCAATGCGGCGATTACGGCTGACGCCACCTACTCAACAGATTTCGTGTCACACGCGCAACTTGAACCACAAGGCGTTTTAGTCTCGGCGGCAAATGACAAGGTTGAGGTTTGGACGAGCAGCCAAACACCTGTCTTTATAACCGCAAATCTTGCGAAGCTCCTTAACGTCAGCCCAAAAAAAATTACGGTCCATCAGGTCAGAGGCGGCGGTGGTTTTGGTCGGCGTTTGTCGAATGAATACGTGTTTGAAGCCGCTTTGATTTCCCGCAAGATCGGTGCGCCAGTAAAACTGCAGTGGACACGCGAAGATGACATGGCGTTTGACTACTTCAGAGCGCCCACGTATTACCGACTGCAAGGCGCAGTGGCCCAGGATGGACAGTTAACAGGATGGAAAAACTTACTTGCCGCCGCATCAGCCGACGGTAAAAAAGCAAATTACGGCGCCAGTTATCGGCCCTTCGACTTTCCCGGGAAAGTCATCAAGAACGTCTCCGTTGAGCAGAGCTTTGTGCCCTCTCAAACGCCCACAGGCGCATGGCGGGCACCTATTTCCAACGTCTATGCCTTTGCAGAGCAAAGCTTTATTGCCGAGCTGGCTCACGCTGCCGGGCAAGACCACGAGACCTTTTTACTGAATGCCATTGGTCACCAAGGACATATTCAAGAAGATGATCCCGCCAGCCTCAACACAACACGTGCTCACGCCGTGATAAAAGCCGCCACGCGTGCGGCAGGTTGGGGTCGAGAACTCAAAGAAGGTCGAGGACTGGGACTGGCCTTCTTTTTGAGTCATGCCGGCCATATTGCGGAGGTCGCCGAAGTCAGTGTTGAAGGGAGAAGTATTACCGTTCACGACGTCTGGGTCGCAGCAGACGTGGGGCAGGTGATCAATCAATCAGGTTTGGAAAATCAACTGCAAGGTTCTGTTATCGATGGACTAAGCACTCTGGCGGCACAGAGCATTTCCGTGGTCAACGGGGCCGTTGTGGAAAGTAACTTCGACGAGTACCCATTACTTCGGATGCCGCAAAGCCCCAAGGTGCACGTCGACGTCCTGAACTCAAGTTATTCGCCCACGGGCGCTGGAGAACCGGCATTACCGCCGCTGGCTCCTGCGGTCTGCAATGCGGTCTTTAACGCCTGTGGGCAACGTATACGATCTCTCCCCATCAGCAAGGAAGGCTTTACGATTGTCTAGCGAGCGTGCGACGCACCGGAGATACAACAACGTGGGGCCAGAACGCGTTGGAGCTTGGTGATGCTTGAGTCCTTTTGGGGGGTCATCTTGGTCATCGTGCTTATCGTCTGGAGTCAAAATCTCGGCAAACGCAGAAAGGCGCTCGAAAAAAAAATGGAGTCCTGGAGCATTGAAAAGCTTCGTACCTATGCCGACGAGGACGACAGAAAGCGATCAAAGCACAACCGCGAAATGGCCCGAAACATCGCCACCCAAAAAGCGTTCGAGCAATCACCCTAGTCAGCTCAAATGCATTAGAGACGAGGTGCGCCCCACCGAAGGTAGGGCTTTGCTTAGGCCACTAGTGCGTTAAGGCGGCAACAGAGGGACTCGACTCGGAGTCCGTACGAAGATCTGCGTTCATCACTGGAAGCGTTCGAATACGCTTGCCAGTAGCGTCAAAAATCGCGTTGGCAAGCGCGGGCGCAACGCCCGGAGTGCCCGGTTCACCCGCCCCACCGATGTCAGCACCGCTGTTGATAATGTGCGTTTCGATAACGGGTGCGTCATGCATGCGAATCGCGTCGTAGTCAGCAAAACTGCTTTGCGCTACTGCGCCATTTTGGATTGTAATATCACCGTACATTGCAGCAGTGAGGCCGTAGATAATGCCAGACTCGACTTGTGCCTTTACGCCATCAGGCGTTACCGCAAAACCGGCATCGATTACCGCAACAACGCGATCAACCCATGTTTTACCACCCGACACCGTCACTTCAATGACCTGCCCGACAACGGAGCCAAACGACTCTTGCAATGAAATACCGCGGCCACGACCGGCATCAAGCGGACTTCCCCAGTTAGCCTCTGCAGCCACCCGTTTGAGGACCGCCAGCAAGCGCGGATTGTCTTTCAACATCTCAGCGCGATATTCATAAGGGTCCTTACCAGCAGCATGGGCGACTTCATCAACAAATGACTCAGTAAAAAAGCCATGCTGAGAGTGATCAACACTTCGCCATGCGCCGAACGGCACGTGCGTGGGACTCGCCACATGACCAATGTCTTGCGTTGTTACCGCATAAGGAATCAACGGCGCCTCTACTGGATCACGCTTGTCGACGTACGTGTTGTGCCACGCGACGAGTTTTCCACTGTTGTCCAAGCCTGCTTTAAAGCGACTTTGGACCGCGGGACGGTAAAAGTCTTGTCGAATGTCTTCTTGGCGTGAGTAAACGAGCTGTACAGGCCTGCCTACAGCCTGGGCGATCAATGCGGCTTGAACGCCATAATCTGCATTGCTCTTTCGCCCAAATCCGCCACCCATAAAGTGATTGTGCAAGGTCACACTTTCAACATCCATGCCCAGCTGAGCGGCAATATGCTGTCTAAACCCTAGGGGATTTTGGCATCCGATCCATATTTCGGCGCGATCCGAAGACACTTCTGCTGTCGCATTGGGTGGCTCCATACAAGAATGCGCGAGATACGGCACACGGTAATCGGCGGTGAGTACCATCCTCGCATCTTCAAATACGGTATTGGCGTCACCAAGCGCCACGTCAGTTTGTCGATCGGTTGCGGCGGCAATATCACGATCAAACTGCTCAAATATAGACGAACTACTGACCGTATCCTTGCCCTGATTGTTCCATTCAATCTCGAGGGCGTTTAACGCCTTTTCTGCTTTCCAGTAACTGTCAGCGACCACCGCAACTGAATCACTTGCAGAGTAAGCGCCGACAAGACCTTCTGCGAATGAGCCGGGCAGAGTCACAACGTCGATGACGCCGTTCATCGCGCGTGCCTCACGATCATCGATGCGTCGAAGCGATCCACCAAAAACAGGAGAGCGCCTGACCGCCGCATACAACATACCCGGTCGCTTAACGTCCATGGCAAATATGGCTGTGCCGTCAACCTTTGATGGAATATCGAGACGCTGCTTGCTCTGACCCATCACACTGAACTCGCTGGTCTTCTTGAGCTTTGGTGTCGACGAGGGTGTGATTTGCGCAGCAGCGGCCGCAAATTCAGCGTAAGCGGCCGAACGTCCGCTCTTGTCGTGGTAGAGCTTGCTCTTCTCAGTACGAATCTCGCGTGCCGGGACACCCCAACCCTTTGCTGCTGTTTTAACCAGCATCTCGCGAACGGATGCACCCGCCGCTCGAACACAATACTGCCCTGTCGCGCGAATACTCATGCTGCCGCCCGTGACTTGCATCCCCATAGAGTCAGCGAGTTTCATGACGAGTCCATCTACCGTTGGGACAATCGCGTCGGGAAACTCAACACCTTTGAAAAGGTATCCTCGACCAAAGGCGTAATTGGCAAATGCGGCCTCCGCAGGGGCCTCTACAAATTGAATAAGGTTCCAGTCGGCATCGAGTTCCTCTGCAAGCATTTGGGTGAGCGCTGTTTGGGCGCCCTGCCCCATTTCTGAATGCGGTAAAATAGCCGTTGCACGATTATCGCTGTCGATCTTTAAAAAGATGTGAAGCAGGCTCTCTCCCTCTCCCGCAACTAAGTGACCGGCGGTCTCGGTTGGATTTCCGGGTCGCACGGAGACACCCACCATCAACCCAGTACCACCGACGACACCGGCTGAAAGTACGGCTCTTCGTGTCCATTTACCCATTCTGAGCGCCCCCCATAGCGTCGTAGAAGGAAGCGCCAGCGACTTGTTTGATCGCTGACCGAATACGTCCGTACATACCGCAACGGCAAATATTGCCACGCATGGCCAAGTCAATATCAGCGTCAGTTGGATTTGGATTGACCGCTAAGAGAGCGGCGGCCGACATCAGTTGTCCAGACTGACAGTAGCCGCACTGAGGCACCTGCTGATCAATCCAGGCTTGCTGTAACGCATGGAGCGAACCGTCAGCGCTCCTCAGCCCTTCAATCGTGGTGACCATTGCACCTTCTAATGAAGCGATCGGGGTGGTGCACGATCGCTGCGCTCGTCCATTGACATGGATAGTGCAGGCGCCGCACTGCGCCATGCCACAACCAAACTTAGTACCGGTGAGGTCAAGTTGTTCACGAATGACCCAAAGTGCTGGCGTCTCGGGATCTGTATCGACAGACCGGGTCTCGCCATTAAGCGTAAACGTTGTCATGAAAGCTTTCCCTGCTCATTATTCTCAGCCACTTGAGTCAAGTCGGTCGGCACTACAGCAATTTAATGCCACTGAGTGGTATACCGTAAGGAGATGCACACCTATCGGCCATTATTGACCGCGAGTCACTGACTCTAGTGACTACCCGTCATTTGTCAACAAAGGGTACTATACGAGCATGAACACAACCGTTGGTCATATCAAACGCGCTCGGACGCCGGCACAAAAGAGTGATCGAAAAGACACCATTTTGTTGACGGCGAAAGACCAGTTTATCGAGACGGGATACGAGGGCTTTTCAATGGCCGTTTTAGCGCAACGCGCAGGAGTGGCAAAGGGCACCCTCTACCTTTACTTCAGGACCAAAGAAGAGGTTCTGCTGTCACTTTATAACAGCGAATTCGATCGTTTGTGTGCCACGTTAGTCAATCAGGTGACCCCCGGATTTACAGATCGCGAGTTCATCGACGCAATCTATAGGGCAAGTATTACCGATCCAGTCTTTTTAGCCTTACACGCCAGGCTCAACACGGTGATCGAGCACAATATTTCAATCGACGCGTTGATCGCCTCAAAGCGGCGCATGCTCGAACAATTTGATATCTTAATCGTTGCGATAGCCGAGCACCTGAACCTTTCTCATACTCAAACCATGGAGGCGTTTACCGCCTTTTCAGCACTGTTGACGGGGTGCTTCGACGGATACGCACCCGATTTACTAGAGCGCGAAGCCATCCCGGAGGATCTTGCTCATTTCATAGGGCTGTTCAATATGGAGCGACGCTTTAAGCAAAATGCGTATCACATACTTCAGGGGATTCGATCCGTTGTCTAATTGCCCCAATCTGCAACGTCGCAATCGAGCGCAGGTCCGCGAGGCGTCCGGTCTGCGGCTGGGGATGTATTAATCGTGTCAATGCAGCTCGCGAATATGCTGACGCAATGGCGCGTCAATCAGGACTCACAGGAGTGGGTCTTGGGTACCGTTTATAAAACCGAGGGATCGAGCTATCGAAAACCGGGTGCAATGAGTCTGATCGGCTCCGGGGGTCAACAGCTGGGGCTGTTGAGTGGCGGCTGTCTAGAAGCCGATATTCGACTCAATGCACGTAAAGTCATGGCCACAGGAGTCCCCGTTAGCATTCGATACGACGGCGATGATGAAGATGACCTCGCCTTCCGACTGGGTATCGGTTGCGGTGGCGTGGTTTACGTGTTGCTCGAACCCGTGAGTCGTGAAAATAATTATCAGGGGCTGTCAGACGTTCATGACGCCCTCACGGCACGTCAAAGTGGCATTTTCAAACAGCACATACCCAAAGCAGGAGAGTCGAGTCGATCCGCCGAATTCACACGCGACTCAGTACTCGTTCGTCACCGAGCGCGCAGCCGCCTTGAACAGGTCAAAGATGAAAGCTGGCTGGTCTCTTCGGTAACACCAACACCCCACTTACTCGTCGCAGGCGGCGGTATCGACGCACAACCGGTTGTTATGTTGGCCAAGCAACTCGGATGGGAGGTGTCCGTCTGGGATCCACGACCTGCCAACGCAAGAGACGAATTTTTCCACATGGCAGACGCCCGATTGCGCTGCCACGCCGATGAGCTGGGTCCTTGGATCTCGGAGCAATCGGTGAACGCGGCAATGATTATGACGCACAGTGTTCCTATGGATGCGCAGAGCCTGCAGGCGATCCATGGTCGGCAGCTGGATTACGTGGGGCTCTTAGGCCCTCCCCACCGCCGGCAAGACGTGCTGAGTGAAGCCGGTCTCGTCGACACCGCGTTGGCTTCCTTCATTAACGGACCCGCGGGTTTTGATATTGGCGGGGAACTACCAGAAAGTATCGCTCTGGCCGTTATTGCACAATGTCACTCGGCGATACTTGGGCCCCAGTCTAGTCACAATGGCTAAGCTAAGGCTCGGTATAGTCATACTGGCCGCTGGAGCGGCGAGCCGATTTGGACGCTGCAAACAACTCGCAGAGTTCCAACATAAACCCCTCCTCCAACACGTTATCGATGAAGCGAAACAGCTCAACGCCTGCGAACTCTTCGTTATTACCGGCAGGTGGCACGACGCCATTAGCGAGGCCCAACGAAACGGAACAATCAGTTCCGTAACGCTCATAAAAAACGATCGATGGCAGCGAGGCATGAGCAGCTCCATTGCTCTGGCAACAGAGCGTATTGCCGACCGCTGTGACCAGTTACTGATATTACTCTCCGATCAGGTTTTAGTGACCGCTGACCAGCTCAAGGCACTCGTAGAATTAGCCGGTGAGGGCAACGCTTGTGCGAGCTTTAAAAACACCCTTGGACCACCCGCTATTTTCTCAGCACCGCTCTTCCCCACACTGCTGACCCTCTCAGAGGCAGTGGGTGCTAAGCAGCTACTGTTAAATTCTGACTATACGGTGAGAAAAATGCGGCTAGACGCTGCTGCGTGGGACATTGATACGCCGGAGGATCTTGAACGATTGACTGACGCGAGCGCCTACATTTTCGGAAATTGACGAGTTATTGCTATGAATAACGAGCTACAAAAAGCCATGTGGAACGGACGCGCAGGTGCCAGCTGGGTGCGACATAATTCGCTATTAGAGACGCTGCTTGGGGAACCAGGCCATGCGTGCATGGATAGCCTCAGACTGATCCCGGGCATGCGCATACTCGACGTAGGCTGTGGATGCGGCAATCAAACACTTGATTTAGCCGCTCGACTCGACACAAGCAGCTTGGTGACCGGTATCGACATTTCGGAACCCATGCTTGCGCTTGCCGGCGATCTCAAAGACGCCAACAACGATTCTCTAGGTGCCGACGTGGAGTTTTTACTGGGCGATGCCAGTGAATCGCTGTTCCCTGATGAACAATTTGACGCGATTTACTCCCGGTTTGGTGTCATGTTTTTCGCTGACCCGACGAGGGCTTTTGCGTCACTCAGAGCCGCTTTGAAACCGGGCGGCCAACTCGCCTTTGTGTGCTGGCAAGAGCCCCGACTGAATCCCTTTTTTACGGCGCCGTTGCAAGCCGCCTTGACCGTTCTTCCGCCACAAGCCCCGGCGATTCCGGGCGCGCCAGGCCCGTTTAGTCTTGCGAACAAAGCCCGGGTCACAACAATTCTCGACAGGGCGGGATTTCAGTCAAACACGGTGGCACCACTGGCACTAAAGCTCTCTGTGGGCGACACACAATCCTTCGACGAGATTTTTGAGGAGCTGGTCCAAATTGGGCCCGCGGCAGCACTGATTGCAGAGAGTGACCCGACGCTTAAACCGCGTGCGCGCAGCGCAGTTTACGCGCGTCTAAAAGACTTTTATACGCCCGGGAGCGGCGTCGCATTTGACGCGAATTTTTGGTTGGTCACCGCTTACAATTAACCGGCCAACATACCCGTAAGTCCCGTACCTTGAGCTGACCCTTCGAAGTTACGCCAGTTGGGCAATACCGTGTTCATTGCGTCTGGCGAGACTCCCATCCAGCGGGATACCTCGGCGTACATGGCATCGACCGCGGTGCTGGGTAAGTATCGGCCGCGCCCAACATCGAGTGGATTGTCCTCAACCTGCTCTGGGAAATGCCCGTAGAGCTGTCCGCCCTGAACCGCACCGC